>Ga0105240_10006592_pt1 | contig 17041 bp, 12 predicted proteins | sample KBSC54metaG_FD_80426 | JGI IMG/M metagenome (GOLD analysis project Ga0105240, IMG submission 80426) | Corn rhizosphere microbial communities from Kellogg Biological Station, Michigan, USA - KBS C5-4 metaG | ecosystem: Host-associated > Plants > Roots > Rhizosphere > Soil | place: Michigan, USA...
ATTTCGGATTGAGATTGGATGGGCAAGGCCCAAGCACCAGCGAGTCTGGGTCGGCCGCCTTAATCACCTCGCGAACTCGCCGGTGCAGTTCGACGACATCCGCCGGCGTGTGCGGCGCCCCAAGATTGTCGGGCGGCATGTTGAGGTTTACCTCCCAGGCCACCCCGTAAAGGCGCGGGTGCATGTGAGGATACAGGTGCTTCTCCACAGTGACGTAATCCCGCACCATCGGAAGGTAGTCGTCCCAGTTCATAAACGGAGCCGTCTTGCTCGCTTTATCCTTGGCCCAACTCACGGCTCCGAAGTTGCCGGCGAACGGCAGGATGTGGAATCGGTAATCCGGACGGGGCGGTTCGTTCTTGATCCGCTCGGCGGCCCACGGGGCGATACCCTGCGACCGGTCCGGTTTTACCGGTTCCAGGTATTGCCACAACGAATAATCGAAACGCCAGGTAAGCCCCACTAAGTCCGCCAGGCCGTGAAAATCTCCGTGCAGGCCGAAGAACGCGTTCGTCCCGAGCATTTTGAACCGCTCGACATTCTGCGCGACGGAGCGCGGCATGAGAGCAAACGTGGCCAACCCGGCCGGCATGGACCCTTCCGCCAACAGGCACGAACGGTCCTCCAGGTCTTTGCCGTGTTCGTCCACCCAGAACGCCCGGAGTTCGTAGTAGCCCGGCGATTTTGGGGTGAGGTCCAGAGTTCGGGCGTTGGTGCTCTCGAGAGGAATGCTCCCTTTGGCCGTGACCTGCTCAGAAAAATCCTGCACCTCGTAACGGATCGCCCGGGCGGAGGCAGGCAGGGTTCCCCTGGGAGCGAGGGTGACCTCCACCCGCTCACCTGGCTGGAAAATGTCGTGCTGAGGACGAGAGGAGGAGAAAACGACCCAGGAGGAATACGTCTGACGGCGATAAGTCGTAATGCGGTCAATGTAAAGCGTGGCGTTGGGAACACTGGTGTCCAATCTGATCTCATCGATGGACACGGCCTGGGTGGAGCTCAATGAACGACCTGCAGCCTTGAAATCCTCAAACGGGATCGCATGCTCAATCAGCGTGCGGCTTGGATACGTCGGCTCAATCACGTGGGAATAGGTTTCATCGCCTACGCGCAACGCCACATTGATCCACCATTGGGCGGCCGGTTGCGATCCCATGACCAGACGAATGCCTTTTGCATCCAGGCTCACAGCGCCGGGCACTAGAGTTCGTCTCATTGTGAACCAGTTACGGCCCCCCACCCGGTCCTGGGGGTCTTTGGTGGTTAATTCGATCTGCGCCAGCGAGCTCGCAATTCCAGGAATGTTGCGCCCGGTCTCAAACCGATGCCCAACATTGCTTCCCTCGGTCAACTTCCAGCCTGCCTGGCTCTCCGCGGTAAAATCATCCAGGACCTTTAACTCCTCCACCGGCCCGAGCAATGGCTCAGGCATCGCGCCATAAACTGAAGCACCCAAGCCGACGATCGACAGGAACCACCATGCCCAGGATCGCCTAAGCCACCTTGGAGCAAAAACGTACCGCCCGTGCAACTTCCGCCCCCTGCGGTCCGATTTCGAATCTTCATAACTCACTCGAATCGGTATACCGGATCAAACACGGCGAAGACGAGTTTATCCGCAAAGGTGGTTGCTGTTTTTGCTCCATCGTCCTGCCCCCATCATTCTGCCTCAACCGGGGCTCTGTTTGACGCGTCTGCGCCGGTATGGTTAATTACCCTTGCGTTCAGGACGCATCCGGGTCCGTGGAAAGGGCTGAGCCTACCTGCAAATTGCCAGTGCAATCATAACCTTCATGCTGCCTGCCCGCGGACCACAGGCGATAGCAGAAAGGTTATATGTCGAAATTGCTGCCCTCGAGGCCGAATCTTGAACAACTCAAGAATCAGGCCAAAGACCTCGTTAAATCCCACCGCTTGGCTGATCCGGAAGCTCTCGCGCGCATTCAAGCCAGCCATCCGCGCTTCGCCCAGGGCCCTTCCTCGGGAGTAGGCAAGGCAAAGTTCTCGCTGAGCGATGCCCAGGTCGTGCTCGCTCGCGAGTACGGGTTTCCCAGCTGGGCGAAACTGAAGCAACATGTGGAATCGCTGCTCCTGGAAAACGGCGACCCCAAGGAATTGTTCAAAAAGGCCTTTGAGGAGGATGACGCTCCGCTTTTCCACAAGCTGCTGGAACGGCATCCACAACTCAAGTCGGGCATCAACGAGCCGGTCGCCGCCTTCGATTCACCGGTGATTATCCAGGTGCGCAGCCGGGAAATGCTCGACGTGTTGCTGGAAGCCGGCGCCGATATCAATGCGAAGAGTCGCTGGTGGGCAGGCGGATTCGGAATCCTTCACGGCGCGAACCCCGAGGTGGCCGCCTACGCCATCGAACGAGGCGCCCGCGTGGACGCCCATGCGGCGGCCCGCCTCGGCCTCATCGGGAACCTGCGCGAACTCCTCTCCGCCCACCCTGAACTGGTGCACGAGCGTGGTGGTGACGGCCAAACTCCTCTGCATTTTGCCAGCACGGTCGAGATCGCGGAATGGCTGCTGGACCACGGGGCGGATATCGATGCGAGGGACGTGGATCACGAATCGACGCCGGCGCAATGGATGCTGCGCGACCGGCAGAAAATCGCACGCTTCCTGGTCCGGCGCGGGTGCCGCACGGACATTCTGATGGCCGCCGCGTTAGGTGATGCCGACTTGGTTCGCCGCCATCTCGATGCCGACCCCGACTGCATTCAGACCCGCGTAACCCACGAGTACTTTCCGAACCAAAACCCGAAAGCCGGCGGCACGATTTATCAATGGACACTCGGCTGGTACGTGTCGCCGCATGAGGTTGCCAAACAATTCGGCCATCCGGAAGTGTTTCGGTTGCTCATGGAACGTAGCCCACTAGACGTGAAGTTTATTGCGGCGTGCTGGAATGCGGAGGAGTCCACGGTAAAGTCGATCCTCGAACAACACCCCAACCTGGTGGCGGAACTCCCCGCAGCCCACCGCCACCACCCTGCCCTCGCGGCGCGGAACAACAACCTGGCGGCAGTGGCCACAATGCTGGCGGCCGGGTTGCCGGTGAACACGCTGGGCCAGCACGGGGCGACGCCTCTGCATTGGGCGGCCTTTCACGGAAACCTGGAGATGATCCAGGTCATCCTGCGCTACGACCCGCCCCTCGAACAAAAGGACCACGATTTCCAAGGCACCCCGCTGGCCTGGGCCCTCCATGGCTCCGAGCATGGCTGGCATTGCCGCACGGGCAATTACCCAGGCACCGTAGCGGAACTGCTCAAAGCCGGCGCCGAGGCCCCGCAACAACTCAAAGGCACCCAAGCTGTTCGCGAGGTCCTGCTGTCTTTCCAAACACCCGGAAACCCAGCCTGAACCGGATCGCCTCAGCCCAGGATAAACCGGCAAAACTCCCGCGTTGACATCGCGAGTGCCGGATGCCAGCGTCGCATCCTAATGTCTGAAGCCGAAAACCAATTCGCTCCTCCCGCCCAGCCTGGAGCTCATGCGACCGCGTAAAAAGCAAATCCTCATTAATTCAATTCGGCTGAGGTCTCGCGGGCACTGAGTCGAGACCAGCCCGGCCGGACCGAATTTTTGTGCCATCCAATGCTTCAGAAAAACGAACCCTGACTCGACCCGCGCTGGGCGTTCCGGAGGCATCCACGCGCCGGGCGCAGGGCCCCGACCCCGCCGTGCCCAGCCTGCTCGACACGGCTGCCAACCCGGCCATCGAGGGGATCGCTCAGCGGACTCTGCTCGATGTGTGCATGGATCTGTTCGGCAAACTCGAGGACAGCCTCGTGCCCAATCGCCAGGAGTTCATCGATGCTTACTTTGCTACCTTAGTGAAGCAGGATGAGATGGCGACGCTTTGGACGGAGCCTGCGTATTACGAGCACCTCCGGAACGTGGTCCAAAAACAGGTTCTTCCGCTCTACGATCGCTATTGCGCCATACGAGGGGAGGTGCAGGCCCGGACCGAAAGGCGCTCCTGGCCTAAGTATTGCCTGTGGGCGGTGGGCATTGGCTTGATCCTGGAGTTGTTTTTTACCGAAGGCCGGGTGCTGCGGCCTCCGATGCTTCTGCCGGCGGTGGCCGTCGATAGCCTGCTGGGTTACGGGCTCTATTACCTGGTCAATTTCCGCGAGGCCTCAACCTTGAAGCACGCGCGCCGGAACCTGCTCAATAGCATCCGCGAGATCGACACCCAACACGAGGTCGCCAAGCGTTATGAGATCTTCCGCAAGTACACCGGAGGGGAGCTTTTGACCGCGGAACTGGAACTGCTGCTCTCGAGCTACGCCTCACCGAACGAGTTTTGGAAGGACTATTATACGGTGAGAAAAGCCGACCCGACCACACCGGCCGACTTAGCCAGGTTGGGCAACCCGCGGTTCAATGCGTTCCTCGAATTGCACGTCAATGGAACCTACTCGCCCGAGGCGCGCCAGCAACGGTTCAATGCCCTCTTTCTCCTGGCACACAAGATTTTTATTCTGAACGACCGCCAAAATTACGTGCTGAGCAATCTCGGAGCGGCAAAAAACACCTAAGCGACCTATGCCTAAATACGACGAATCCTGGGGAACCAACAAAACAGCGCCGGCCCCTAAAGGAGCGCTGCTGGATCTGCTCCGTAGCGGCCGGCTGAGCATCATCGTGGTCAGCTGCTTGTTCCTGCTGTGGGTATTCTACCTCACCTGCACCACCTACATCGGCCCGGGGGAATTCGGGATTAAGCAGGTCCTCTATTCGCCTTTCGGCCTGTTCGGCCCGATGGGGACCCAAAACAAAATTTACGAAACCGGCATTCACCATCAGTTCCCCACCATGGAGAAAATCCTCCGGTTCCCCAAAACCATCCAGGTGCTGACCATGCGCGACGATCCCGATCCGAAGGAGAAGATCACGGAAACGATTTCAGCGATGGATGAGAAATTCACCCGGATCGTGAAGGCCGCGTACATTCAGACCTCCGACGGGTTTTATGTCAAAATGGATACCTCCATTCTCTACTGCATCGAGGACCCAGTGAAGTTGGTGAACATGGTGGGCGCGGGCAAACTTTACGAGGACAACGGCATTCTGCCCGTGGCCGAGAACGCCATTAAAGTCCGGCTCGGAACTCTTCAGCCTGAGGATTTCTTCGACGCCAAAACCCGCGTGGCCAAACTGGATGAAGCGCGCGACCTGATGAACGAGAAACTTCAGCCCATGGGCCTGAAGGTGAAGCACGTGCTGGCGCGCTACCCGCACCTGCACCCGGACGTCGCGGCGCGGGTCGAGGAAAACAACATGCAAAAGCAGACCAAACTGCTCAACGTCTCCCTGACCGCACAGTCGGCGGCCGAGGCTGAACTGGCCAAGGTCGTCAACGAGGGCACCGCGGCCAAGGGTGTGGCTCTCCAGAAAGGCAAAGCCTACCAGGTCCAGCGCACTTCAGAAAAGGAACTCTACGAACGCACGAGAAAGGCGGAGGGGGACAAAATCAGAAAGGTGGCCGAGGCCAGAAAATCCCAGCTTCTCAACGAGGCGTACCGGGGCGCCGGATCGGACATCATGGTGGGTATGAAAATGGCCGGCAATCTGACAAACCTCGATACCATACTCGTGCCGACGGGCGGAGCAAATGCCTTCAACCCCATGGATGTCCAAAGCCTCATGAGGCTGTTCTCCATCGGTTCAACGAACCAGGCCAACTCACAATGATCCCCGCAACCCGCAAATTCTGGAGCTTAGCAACATGAACTTAAGAATCGTCTTCAACTGGGTCAAATGGGGTTTGGCAGTGCTCTGCCTCGTCATCCTTTCTCTGAAATCCGTCCACTCCACTGGCACCACCGAAGTCGGCGTTCGCACCATCAAATGGTCCCTGTTCGCCAAGAGCGGCGTGGAAAACAAGGTTTACCAACCCGGCGCAACCTACTTTTTCCTTCCCATTTTCAACGAATGGGAAACGTTTGACGCCCGGCTGCAGGTGATCGAAATGACCGCCAACACGGGCAAGAGCCAACTGCACGGCCAGGATGACATTCCGTTCAAAACCAAGGATGGCAATGATATCCGGATCGATGTGATTTTCACCTACCGGGTGGACCCGCAGCGAGCACCCTACATCCGCCAGGCCGTGGCGAAGGATATGGTTGAGCTCAAGGAAAAAGTTTTTCGCACGGTCGCCCGGAGCAAGCCTCGCGATTACCTGGGCGAGTATAGCACCGAGCAGTTTTACCATGCGGAAAACCGCAATAGAGCGGCGGAGAATGCCAAGCAAGGCCTGCAAGCGATCTTAAGCGAGTACGGCATCATCGTCGAAAACGTCGCCCTGATGGACTATCGCTTCAACGCGGACTACCAGATGATCATCACGAATAAAAAGATCGCTGATACGAAGACCAAAACCCTGATCTCCGAACGTGACTCCACCATCGAAATGAACAAGAAGTTGCTCCAGGACGCCCAGGGCGAGGTGAATAAGCTCATCGCTCAGGCCGATGGCCAATATCAGGAGGCGGTCTTGGCGGCCGATGCCTATTACCAACAGCAGACAAACCTGGCGGCCGCGACTATTGCCGAGGGTTTGGCCGAGGCCGCCAGCATTACGAAAATGCGCGAGGCCATGATGAACGAAGGCGGGCTGATCCAGGTGAAGATGGCCATTGCCGAAAGTCTGCGAGGCAAACGGATCGTCATGATCCCTACCGGCAACGCGAATTCCTTCAACCTGCAAACCTTAGACCTCAACGAAGTTCTAAAGCAAATGGGTTTGTTCAAACCAAAGTGAACAGTGGTAAGGTCGGTCAGAAGATCTGGGTAAGGACAAGGCCTTAAGCCCCGCCTACCACCAGTCGCTCAAAAGCATACCGCAACCCGCCCGCCGCGGTTGAGAGGTTGCGCCGGGACAAGCAGCCTTCAGGAGGTCAGGTAAACTGCTACCTCGGGCCTGGCAAGGACCTGCCCACCGTCAACTTCGTTTTTTCTTGTAACAATTCGTGCCGCTGATTCGTTAGCTGCTTTGAACGGATGATTCGTGAGCTTGAGTTCAAAGTCCTGTGCCACCGCCATCGCGATGTGATCTATCGCTACGCGCAATCCCTGCTCGCGAACCGGTCCGACGCGGAAGACGCCTCGCAGGAAGTCCTGTTGCGCCTGTGGAACCATTTGCCACGAATCAATCCCTTCCATATTCGGGGGTGGCTACTCCGCACCACACGCCACTACTGCCTCGACCAGATCCGCCGCCGATCCAACTGCTCCACACCGTTGCTCCTGGGCGACGAGGCCCTGGATGACAGGCCGGACGAGTTCGCCGTCAACCCGAGCTGTGCCGCGGATTCGAGTTTCCGCCTCGAGCAAGCCCGAAAAGCCTTGCTCAGGCTGCCGGAGAATCTCAGGAGCGTATTTGTCTTGTACGAAGTCAATGGCCTGCGATATCGCGAAATCGCCGAGACGCTGGAAATCCCCATCAACACCGTCAAGGTTTACCTTTCCCGCGCGCGCGAAAGGTTGTCGAAACTCACTACCGAGGAAGAATCATGGACCAAGACCTGCAACGATTAATACGCGACCTTCGCGCGGAGAAATGTCCGCAGCGGGTCCTCGATGAGGTTGCGAAGCGCATCCGTGAGCAGCAGCGCCCCACGCGTCGGATCGGCTACAGAATCGCCGCCATTACGGCTGCGCTGGCGCTGCTGTGCGGTCTCGCCCTATGGCCCCGCCCGACGGTGCGAGAGGCACGACGCCATCCGGAACAGGTCGGCACGAGCCTCGAGCGGGCGCAAGTCGCCGCGGAAACCCGCGGAGCGCTGGGATACATCGGCGGGGTCTTGATCGCCGCGAGTGCCCATACCGAACAGATTGTCTTGAACCAGGCCCTTCCACCCCTGCGAAACAGCTTTTCAAATGCCAGAATCAAACTCCTCAACCACATAGAACCATGAAACGAATCGTCTCTGCCTTAACGCTCGCCATCACGATCACCTGCCCCCTGCTCAGCCTCGGCGAAAGCAGCGTGGAAAACGACCCCGCGTACCTGCCTATCGACAAGGTCATCGACCTCAAAGCCATCCGTCCCGAAGTCAACCTCAACCTCCCACGCTTCCTGCTGAAGGACGCTGCATCCGAGCTGAGCTCCGGGACTAACGCTCCGCTGGGTGACACCGGAATCGACCTGCAGGAACTCATCAAAGATGTGAAATTGATCCGAGTCGTCGTGATCGAGGCCACCAAAACCAATCGCACGGCTCTGGACGTCGCCGTGAAGAAACTCCGGTCGGATCTGGAAGCAAAATGGACCACGATTGTCAGTGTTCCCGAGGACAACGTTGGGATTTATGCAATGGGTGATCCGGCCGGTGAGTCGATGACTGGGCTGGCGGTGCTGATCTATGACGAGGGCGATGCGGTTATCGCCAACATCGTCGGGAAGGTCTCGGTCGGAAAATTGATTAAGCTCGCCTCAAAAATGGATAAGATGCCGAAGGACCTGCTCAAGAAACTCCAAGGCCTCGGCAACCCGCCGGCCAAACAGCCGTCGCCCGCCGCCAACACCGACGATGCCAAAGACAAAAAATCTTCCGAGAGCCCGGACCATCCACCGGGAGATTCCAACGCGAAGTGATCAGGACATCGCTCTCCCACCAACCAACCTCGTGCCAGGGTCAGGTTCGACTCCTGGCATTTTCCGTATGTGCATACCTGTCGCGCGAGTTGACTCCGATCAAGAGGACCAGTGGCGGTTGTTTCCGCAGCGGCACCTGTGGGCTCGAACCATGGACCGCCGACTCGCCCTGCACAGCGCCGGGCGCAAAGACCCCTGCGTCGCACGGCCTCGCGCCCGGCAGTTTGCAGCAGCTTCGGCGCGGCTTTGCAATCGGCGGTTTGAAATCTGAAATTTGAAATTTTGGAATGGGCCGCCGCGCCGGGATTTGGGTGACTCTAGGCTGGCCGCTTAACGGTGGATGCCTCAAAGATACTTTGAATGGATGAATCCAGCACGGCATCAAACTCCTCATCGGATTGTTGGGCCGACAGCCCTTCGAGCAAAGCCCGCGAAAAGCTGGCAACGACGCCGTGGTTTCGGCGCAGACGTTCGTTCGCCTCCGCCCGGGAATACCCACCCGAAAGCGCTAGCACCCTCACCACTCGCGGGTGCCGGACGAACTCGGCATAAAAGTCGTTTTGCTCCGGAAGTGTAAGCTTGAGGAATACCAATTGCGCGGGCGGCAGCCGGTTGAGCTGTTCGAGCAGCGCGGTCTTGAGCAACTCTTCGGCTTTGGCCTTCTCCGGGCAATGTATATCGATCTCCGGTTCGATGATGGGCACGAAGCCGTCCGCCAAAATTTGCTCCCCCACCTCAAATTGCTGAGCCACGACCTCCTGGATCCCGGTGGCATTGGCCTGGCTGATGAAGGAGCGCATCTTCGTGCCGAAAATGTGTTTGGCTTTGGCCCGGTTGAGCAACGCCGGAAGCTGCGGCATCGGTTTCATCAACCGCACCCCGTCCCTCTCCTCCGCCAGGCCCTTGTCCACCTTGAGGAACGGGACCACTCGTTTCACGTTCCAGAGGTAGTCCACCGTGGGTTGCCCCTGGACGTCCCGGTCCATCGTGTTCTCAAACAAGATCGCCCCCAGAATTCGTTCGCCCGTAAAGTTGGGGCTGGAAATGATGCGCGCCCTCATCTGCTGCACCAGCGCGAACATTTCCGTTTCATTGGACCAGGCGCCCTCCTTGATGCCGTAGGTCGCCAGGGCCTTGGGCGTGCTGCCGCCGCTTTGGTCCAGCGCGGCCACGAAGCCGGGCTGGGTCTTCATCTTCTGCAGTTGTTCATCGTTCACACCGATAGCATTCATCATCTCCTCCTCCATTCCCGGCGAGGCCGGTCGGTTGTTGGTCGAGGGCCAGTAGTTTACCTGCCGCAGTGAACCAAAGCGGATGCGGCGCGCACGGGCCGGCGGGCGTGATTCCACAGACGAAACCCTCCGCGGAACGCGTCGCTGTTGTCCCCTGCCCGGCAGCCGGGTGGCATTTCTTTGAGTTCATGCACGTTGCCACCCCCCAGGACAACCTCATCCGGTTCGAGCGCCGCTCGCAAACGTTCCACCACCTCCGCAACCAGACGCCGCCACTTCTTCCGGCCGTACTTAGCCAATCCCCCCAGGCCGACGTAGTCCTCAAAAGTGGCCTTTCTGAACGGCAAATGGGCCAACTCCATGGGTTCAATAATGCCTTCAACGACCATGGCGGACCCGAGCCCTGTCCCGAGTCCCAGGAACAGCATTTTGCCGCTCTGGTAACTTCCTAGAGCCTGCATGGCGGCGTCATTCACCACTTTGACCGGTCGCTTAAAGGCCGTTCCAAAATTGAACCCAACCCAACCCCTGCCCAGCTTCCAGGGCTCAGCAATGGGCCGGTTCCCTACGACGGGCCCGGGAAACCCTATGGAAATCGCGTCGTATTTCCAGTCGGCCACCAGCGTCCGAACCTTCGTGACCATCCGCTTGGGAGTCAGACCGGGCCCCGAAGCAAACTCGCGTTTGGTTCTCTGACCGGTGGTCAGGACCTTGACATGAGTTCCCCCAATATCGATGACCAGGATTTTCACGTTCCGTTTAGAGGGTAGCCGGACCAAACATCCCGCTTGGGATTGAGCGATTTCACTTGGTTTGCCATCTTCAGTTCTGTGCCTTAAAATTCACCGATATGCGGCTTTCCGCAAGGGACGTTCAGTGTTGCCACTCATGGTTGGTGCCGCCTCGAAACACCGTCGAAATTGGGGTTTGTCCGTGAAATAAAGCCGAATTCCCGGCACCCTGCTGCTCCTGCTTTGTCTGGGTTTTCTGGTTTATGTGAACCAGACGATGTCCCTCTTGCCTGGATGGTAGCATTTTTTGGTAGGCTCCATTATTTAACGGTCCAGGCCAATCGCAGCCTTCCAGCTCACCTGCCGGATGTTCCGTTTACAGCGATGCTGGCAGTCTTTTTGGGGCTCGTCGCGCTTTGGACCATCGGTCTCCTGCGCCATTTTCTAAACCCGGTTTAGACTCGGGGAAAGGAACAGGACCCCGCTGAGTGTGCGGGAGGTGGGTGGGATCTCGGATTATAAAGCAATTAAGGCCGACCCGAAGGTCGGCCTCTGAATGCCGGATATATAATCTGAGGAGGAGTTAAACGTCGGTGCGATTACACGATCAAGGGCTGATCCGGGTCAACTGCGTAAACACGGCCGAGGCGCCCCGGCGAAACACCGCGAAATCCAAAATTCCGCGCAAAAATCCCCAGCCGTATCCGAGGTGATAGCAGCTAAACACGAGCGGCAAAACCGGCAGAAGGGCCCAGCGGGTCCGGCGGGCGGCGTGAGCTGAAGCCAACATCAAGGCCAGCCCGTACGCGACGAGGATCGAGGCCAGGCATCCCGCAGAGAATTTTCGGGCAAGAGTCAGACCCAAGAAGGTCGGAGATCCGGGAGGAACGAACGGCAGTGTGATTAGGCACAAGTCCAAGGCGAGCACGAGAAGCAGCAAACTCAGGAGGAAAGCGCCCGGGACCAAATGCCTGACCGAGGCGGGGACCTTGTGCCTCCGAATGACCTGCACCTTCCAGTAGCCGTACTGCATGTATTGGTGGAACAAGCCCTTAATCGAGGTTCGTGAATGATACCAACACCGGATCTTCGGGCTTTGCCAGATGCGACCGCCTCCGCGGGCGATGCGCAAGTTGTGCTCGTCATCCTGGTTTCTCACCAAATTTTCATCAAAATTTCCGAACTTCTCGAAAGCCTGCTTTCTCCAGCAGCCCAGGTAAACGGTATCCACGAGCCCCTCGTAACGGGGTTGGTGGCCGCGAGCTCCTCCCACCGCAAAACGTGACTGGAAGGCAGCGGCGATGGCTTCGCCAAGGAAGCCTGTGGACTGAGCTACCCAAGGACCGCCCACATTGTCGGCGCCGGTGGACTCGAGCACGGCCACACATTGGCGGATGTAATCAGGCGCGTAGTGGGTGTGGGCATCCATTCGAATGATGATCTGCCCGCGCGCGGCCCGGATGGCCGCGTTGAGCCCCGGCGAAGTGATCCGGGCGGGGTTATCGATGACCCTAACTCTGGGTTCCGAATCGGCGACCCCCTCGAGGATCCGCCGTGTTCCATCCTCGGACAATCCATCCGCCACGATGATTTCCATGCCCCCAGAGGGTTCCTCCTGGCGTAAAATCGATTCCAGCACCGACTGGATGTGCTCGGCCTCGCAGCGGCAGACGAGGATGACCGAGACCAACGGAGTGCTCAGCCTGGCGGCTCCGGTGCTCTCCCCCGACCGGCTGGCGGAGCTGCGTTTTTCAGCGGAGGCTAACATGGGACCGACAAAGAATCCGCCAATCTTCGGCAAGCAGTGGCTTGGCCGGCCAAAGACAGCGTCTCGCGGTAGAAATCTTTCAACCGGTTGGCCACCCGCTCCAGGCTTAACTCCTGGACCTGGTCGCGCGCGTTTACCCGGGCGCCGGACTGTCGCACGAGCATCAACTTGGTTGCCAAGTGACTCGGGCGCGCCTCGCCCAGGTGGCAGCCTTCAATCCCCTGGAGGCGCTCCGCGACGTCGCCCACATTCACAGAAACCACCGGCAATCCACACGCGAGGGCCTCCTTGACCACCGTTGGGGAGCCCTCGTGCAAGGACGTCAGGAGGAGCGCGTCGCCGGCGTTCATCCAAACCGGCACCTCCGAGTTCGAAATCCCTTGCAGCAAATGCAGCTCGGCCGGCACCCGAGAGGCTCGCAGGGCCTCAACGGCGGCCCTGGCCAGCTCGGGCCGTTTCACTGGGTCGCCGGTGTTGGTGGCAAAGACAACATGGAACCCGTCCTTATGCCAGCCCAACTGGCGCTGGCAGGTTTCCTTGTCCATGGGCCGAAAGCGCTTGAGGTCGATGCCGCACGGAATGACGCGAACTTTCGATGCATCCACTTTTGCGGGCAAAGCCAGCTTCAATCGGGATGACACGGCCACAACGCCGTGCGCGCGCAGAGCAGCGCGTCTGGAAGACCAAATGCCGATCCGGGAGATGCACTTGCGGACGAGGCCCGAGAGGTTTTCGCCCAGCAAATCCGACCCGTGGAAAGTCACTATTTTCGGCACGCGACGGTTCCAGGCGGTGACGCGCCCCGCCATGATGCCGCCGTACATGACGTGGATGAGGTCCGGTTTACGCTCCTGCACCGCAGCCGCCAAGGGTTCGAGCATGCGAAAATAGGCACCCATTCCCCGCTCTGCTCGGTTCACATAGAAGACCTTAACCTGCAGGCCAATTTCCCGGAGGCCTTTGACCTGCTGCTCGACGAAGACTCCCAACGTCGGACGCTCAGCGCTCGGATAGATATTCGTGACCGCTAAGATGGTTAATGGCTGCGGCATGAAGACTTCAACTTTTGGAAGCGGTATCTTCGCGGAGAAACACGGCGGTGTCGTCCTGCCTGTTCGCAACCGGCTCGGGTCCCAGGCTCTCCTTTTTGGTTGAGAGCGCCAACCGGTAGAGCTGGCTCAGCCGCTGCGGAAGTTGCTGGGGCGCATGGTGAGCTTCGACAAATGCGCGGGCGCGCCGGCCGAGGCTGGTCCGCAAGGCGCGGTCCTGAATCAAACGAGTGAGAGCGCTTTGGAGCTCATCGAGATCTTCAGGGTCCACCGAAATCCCGTTCTCTCCGAAATGGAGGACCTCCTGCACGCCACCGACGCGCGTGGCGACGACGGGCAATCCCGCCGACATGGCTTCCAGAACCACGTTGGGCGTGCCTTCGTAATCGGAGGTCAGAACGAAGACGTCGGCTTCCCCGTAGACCGGGGCGATATCCGCAAGGCTGCCGCGGAAATCGATGGCGGCGGGATCCAATCCCAAAGCGGCGGCCTGCGCCTTGAGTTCAGTCTCGAGCGGGCCGGCCCCGACGAGGATGCCACTGACCTCCTCACCCAGGTGTGACCGGAGGCGGGCCAGCACCTCCAGGAAGCGATCGAAACGCTTGGCCCGGACCAAGCGGCCGACGGCCAGCAGGCGGATGGGCCCCGAGAATTGAGAGTGGGCGGGCTTAATCTCAGCGGTGGGGACCACGCTCGGGAGGAGAAAGACGCGCTTGGAAAGCATCCCTTTTTCGATGGCATAGCGCAAAGCCGCGCCCGAGTTTGCGGCCAGCACTCCCGGTGTGTTCAGGTTGAGCCATCCACCGACCATGCCGCAATCCTGAACATCCATCACCCCGTTGCTGCGCAACGCCCCGACGCTCTTGGCGCGCAGGAAGCACGCGGAAACCGCCGCGTAGGAATTAGTGTAGAAGTGCTGGCTTTGGATGACCTGCGGCGGGTGGTGGCGCAACTCACCAATGATTCTCAGGAGCCGGCATATTTTCGTTTTCGATTGGCCGATCCAGGAGACAGGCACACCCAGTTCTCGAATAGGGCGCTCCCAGAAGCCGCCGCGGTCCAAGGAGAGCACGCGCGCCGAGGCGCCACTCTGCCGGAGAGCGCGCAGCATGTAGAAGAGCTGACGCTCCGCCCCGCCCTGCCCAAGTGTTCCAACCACAAAGCAAATATTCAAATGCGAGAGATCGGCCCCTTTGGGCAAAACCCTTTGCGGATTTTTTTCGACCGATCGGTGGTGTTCTTCCTGGCTCGCCCCCGTGGAAACCCTCGATAGGCTTTCGTTCAGCAGACCCATGTCACCGCCCCCCCTTTCGCATCCAACCAGCGGAGTTGACCCGAACCGCGGACGTGTTCCGGACTCAGGAGCACATCGCCCACGCACACTTGCAGTTCCGAGCAGGGCTCGGCTAATTCAAAGCTAAGCCCATCCAGGTCGCCCAGGGAGACTGGTTCACGCCCGAAGAGCGGATCCTCCACCGCGTCCAACCGAACCACCAGCCGCGTGCCCTCGCGTTTGGTGGCCATCGAAAGAAAAGTGCGCCGTCGGGTCCACTCCAGCAGGCGAGAGGTCGGGGTCACCCAGATTTTACCCTCGTCGCGCCAGCGGCGCAGCAGGGCGAAGCGGGCGATGGTGTCGTCGCGCAGCGGGAAGGACCGTGAGTGCGCCCAATGGGTATAGAGGATGCATGTCCCTTCGGCGCGGCAAAGCGCGGCGAGGTTGGACTCCGTAATGAGGCAGGTGCTGTCGAACCCGTCGGCTGAATCGCGCAGGTAGGCCTCCCCGCCCGCTCGACCCGGCGGCCGGCCGTAGCACCTACGAAAACGGTAATAGCGGACGCCGTCCGCCATCGTGACCGGTTCCAGGATGGTCGAGCGCCCATTGAGCATGGACTCGTCCAACGCGATCCGGTTGCAATCAAGGTCATCGGCGTTCAGCCAGACGAATCGCAGGCCGTTGCCGGCGAGCAGATCGTTGATGTAATGCGGGCTCGAGGGGTTGTCCCCGGAATATCGCGCAAAAGCATAGCGAAGAGGCACGCGTCGGCGCCCAAGCATGGGCCCGAGGAGATTCCGGACCGACAGACGAGCCAGCCGCCAATAGGGATTGGGCTGAAGCCCGGCCGGACAAAGCCCGCTCGGCGTCACCGCCATCGAGTGGTTGATCCAGACTCGGGGTTTGGGAACTTCCTCTTCCTCGCACCAGGTATAGAAATCGCGCAGCAACGGTTCGACCTGGCTGCGGGTGTGATGCAGAAAAGCGTGAAACGAGTCCACCTGGCCGTTGCGAATGCACTCCTGGAGCAGTGCTTTGCAGTCTTGCCCCTGCTCTTCATCCGGCACAAAACGATTGGTGTCGGCCACGTGGCGATACATTCCAAACGTGGTCGGGTCTCCGATCAGGAAGAACGAATCGGCAAAATCCAGGCCGAAACCTTTCAAATGCCAATGGTTCTCGTCAAAGCGTGAGGACGCCGCGCTCAGACCCAGGGTCTTCCACGAGGCGCTGGTCGGCTCGATCGAATCATTTCCGCAGACCAGGTCGTGAATGGCGCGAAACCGGGCCACGCTGGCGCTGTCGATATCGGAGCTGACCACAAAGGCGGCTCGATACGGATACGGGAACTTCCGCACCCGGACCAACTCAGGTTCGGACCCGGTTACCGGCGGGCGATCCGCGGTTCGGTTCACCGCCGGAGCGCGCTCCCGTGGAGGCGTCGTTGCGCGCGATGCTTCCGAACGAGCAGACTTGGAATGCGAGAAGAGCGCATACTTCAGCATCGAGGGATGGTGATCCGGCTCGCAGCCCATCCGGCGGATGTAGAACGGAGAGTCTCCAGTCAAGCTCAGTCCATGCTCGGTGGTAAGAAACGAATGATAGCCGACGTCCCGGGCGATGGCCGGGTGCAACGCCGGGTCGAAATCCCGGTCCACCTTGCCCCAGGGACAGCAGAAATGCCGGCAGGTCACCTCGAGCTCGGCTTCCAACGTCTGTTTGGACTCCCGTAATTCAGCTTCCACCTCTGCCGGCGCGAGGGCGGCCAGGCGCCGGTGTGAGTGCGTGTGGGAGCCGAGCGTAAACCCAGCCGCGACCATTTCCCGGCATTCGTCCCAGGTTAAGAATTCAAACGCCCCTTCATATTCCCTATAGGACCGTTCATAGAACGGGGCGATCTCCTCCCAATCCCGCTGCAAATCCAGCCCGATATACTTCGTCGCGACGAAGAAGGCCGCCGGGATTTCCAGGTCCCGCAGAACGGGCACGGCATTGGCCAGGCAATTCTTAAACCCATCATCGAAGGTGACACAAAAGTAGCGACCGCCGATTCGAGCGCCGGAGCGGAGCAATTCCACGGCCTCGTCCAGGCTGAGGAAATCGCCATAATTGCTCAGCGACTCGAGCTGACGCCGGAAGCTCTCGCGTTGGTCCTCGAGCACCCAATGATAGAAAGCCACCTGGATCCACTCCCGCTCCGGCGGCGGCTGGGCCACCGAGCCGAGCGCGGCCCAACCGAGCCGACGCATCGACCCAACCGCGCGGCGCCCCTTAGGGTCGCGCAGGCGCAAATCCGTCTGTCTGCGGATGGGTGTGCGTCCGGCCATGGTTGGTTCCTCGATCGTGATCATTCCTTCAAGGAAAATGGCTC
>Ga0105240_10006594_pt1 | contig 17041 bp, 14 predicted proteins | sample KBSC54metaG_FD_80426 | JGI IMG/M metagenome (GOLD analysis project Ga0105240, IMG submission 80426) | Corn rhizosphere microbial communities from Kellogg Biological Station, Michigan, USA - KBS C5-4 metaG | ecosystem: Host-associated > Plants > Roots > Rhizosphere > Soil | place: Michigan, USA...
ATGGCGCGCCCGGCAGGATTCGAACCTGCGACCACCGGCTTAGAAGGCCGATGCTCTATCCCCTGAGCTACGGGCGCGCAATTAGGCCGGTGCTCCGATGGAGCGCCGCTGCGGCGCGCATTGTGATGGATATCAGCGGAACGCGAAAGGTCAGTCCCGCGACTGCCGTAACCGACTGATTTCATTGTACTGCAGTGGCCGGGCCTGGTCATCGTGGGCGAATTGTCGGCGCACGTATGGAGCCTGACATCTGAGCACCGGCTCCTTCCCGCTCGTAAGTCCCGCCTGTGGCGCACGGTTCAAGGGCTTTCGTCGATCCCTGCAAACAAAACGGGACGATTCGATTGCGGTTGTCGGTGCCGTGCACTCAGCCAAAGCGTAGACTCTCAGCCATCGTGCTGTTTGCTTTGAAGCCATCCGAGCGGGGTTGTTTCTGGAACCCGGCGCTCGCAGCTCCCGTCGCTGCGGGCACGGGTCCACGCCGTGCGCGGAATTACCGGACTGCGCGCCAGTTGGCCAGAGTTGAGATGCCGACCAGGCGCGGACAATGATACCACTCCGTCCCGATGCCACTTCGGCCGCCAGCCTGCGTCGATCCTCACCGCACCCGGCCTAGAACTCGTTAGTTATTTGTCAGCAGCCGTAAGCAGCGCAGGTTGACCAAACCTTTGGCTCGACATCTTCGAATCGAGTTCACGGGCGGGACAAGGCTGGCACCGCCGGCACTGTGGGCGCGGGCGTACGACTGCCCTTTGAGAAGAGGCACGAGATGGTGTATGTCGTTGCCCATGTATATGGGAGTGTACTTGGGTATAGCAGCTCCTCCCGTTGCATGCTGCTGTTATGGAGGCATCGAATGGGACTTCGTTGGTTTTCGGGAGTCCCCGGAATCGCGATGTGGGGAGTAAGGTTGGAAATGTGGGGGCACCGGTACGCCCAGGCGAAGCCCGCCCGCTCGGGTCGTCGCTGGAAATCGAATTGCCACTCGAGCAGGCATGGGTTGAGTAGCTCCCACCCGCGAGGCCAATTGGATCGCTCTCAACGTATCTTCCGACGACTGGGTCGTAGTCCCGCGCTGTATCGGAATGGAGTCCGGCAAGCCCCACCGGACACCTAGGTACCTTGTTTGCCTACAATTTTGCGCAGCTTCTTCAAGAACACATCCCAAGGTTGATAGATCGGCTGGTCCGCTATTGCGGCGGTGTTGATTCCGCTATCACGAACCCCAGCAATGGACGTAGTCGTGTGAGAGTATTCGAAGCACCCTGCCTTCTCGGCGGACAGAAACAAGACGACTTCTCCCGTTAACTTCGATAGGTCCGGATACTCCGCCATTGGAGGTGGCTCGTTGCAAAGTTGGATATCTCGACTGGCAAGCGATGCGTCACCCCGCAATACCTAGACCGGCCGGGTTGCCGTTCGGCTGTGGCAGTCCGCGAGCCGCTAGCCGCAGGCTCAATGCGATCATCTGCGTGTCTGCTACCGGAAATGGCTCCCGTCTCATGAGCGACACTGATCGCGGTCCGCGCGAAAAAGGTGGCCGATGCGACCTCAGCCGCCAAGGCCACGCTAACACACGCCTCTGCGCCGAGTGAGACGCCGATCACAATACTATTGGAGCGCGACCAACGACGGGAACCGCCGTCGATAACGCGCATTGTCTATCACAACAAAAACCATGGGAGTCGCGCAAGGGACCGCAGGAGGCGCACGTATACATTCGCTCGTCGAACCTAACAATCGCAATCAAGGAAGTAGCTTCATGGATCGTCGTGTCTTCAGCGCGCTGCTCGGCGTGCTATCGCGATCGGAAGCTTTGGCTAAGACACAACAGAGAGGAATTTATGCGCACGATGTTATCTATCGCGCTCTGGGCGATCGCGCTCCCGGCGTTTTCTGTAGAACCTGCCTATCTCGCCTCGGAAATCACGTCGCCCTCGGCCAACCCGCTGAGTGCGGTGGGATTGAACAACAACGGTGATATCGTCGGCTCCACCGGAGCCAACGCATTTGTCTATCTGCATCGGACCCGGAATGTTTACCTGCTGCCGCACCCAACTCCAAACAGCACCGACTCAGGCGCTGCGTTGAACGACTACGGAAAGGTGGGTGGTACCTCCGCCGCATTCGGCGAGGCTGAGCAGTCAGCAGTCTGGTTTTTGTCGGGCGGATCCGAAGTTCTGGGCGGTGGCACTGCCAGTTATGTCACGGGCGTGTCCAACGACGGCCAGGTTACCGCGAATGACTTCACCAACCACGGTAATACTTTCGGACATATTTGGGCCTGGAAGCCGACGCTCCATGAAATCTCCGTGCCCATGTTTTTCGACTTCAACTGCTGCTATCCGACCGCGACCGCCAACGGCATCAACAATGTGAGCCACGTCGTGGGGGATTCGTCTCTGAGCCAGTTCACCACTCCTACGCACTCGGACTTCATCGAAGGCGATCATGCGTATCTGTATGCCAACGGGACCCTGACCGACCTGGGTGTGCTCGGGAATCCACATCCCGCGGATTCTCTGGGTACCAGCGTGGCTTACGGACTGAATAATCATGACGACGTGGTGGGACAGTCCGAGACCAGCGTCTTGTCCAACAGCCCAACCTGCCCCGGCTGTGTCGTCCTCCACGCCTTCGTATGGCGTCGTGGACAGTTGACCGACCTCGGCAACCTGGGGCACGTCCCTCAGTGGACCAGTATCGCCAATGCCATCAACGATGCGGATGAAATCGTCGGTTCGGCCGACGCCAATGTCGCCGGCATTCCGACAACCCGTGCCTTCGTGTACGTTAATGGTTCGATGTATAACCTGACGTTCCTGGTCCATCATCGCGACCTGAACGTGCGCCTGGTGAATGCAGTAGGAATAAACTGCAATGGATGGATCGTGGCCAATGGCTACGACGTCACGCAACCGAAGACCAACCGAGTCTACCTGCTGGTCCCGGAAACCACTCCGTTGCGACCGGGATGTCCCATGCCTAGATAGCGATCCTCTCTCGAGAAGTATCGTCGGGCGACAAGGTGCACAGCCGGAGTCCGCCGCTCATCGGACGTTGGAGGAGTCTCTTCTCCGCCAACTCCGGTGGGTGGCGATATCGTGCACCGTGCTGCTTCAGTCCCGCGTGCGGCTTGGGCGCAGCACCTGGCCAGGGTGTTTACCGCTCACGTGACCATCCTCGATCACCCAGTCGCCGGCAACCATGACCACAGGGATCCCCACTGGCGGCGCCTCGGGTTGCTCGATTGTGGACTCGTCGATGACCGTAGCGGGGTCGAAGAGCACGAGATCGGCCACATAGCCGGGGGCGATTCGACCACGATCCTTCAGCCCGAGCTGTTGGGCAGGGAGTCCCGTCATCTTGTGAATGGCGGACTCGAGCGAAAGAGCTTTCTGCTCGCGCACATAGCGGCCCAGGACCCGGGGGAAGGCGCCAGCTCCGCGCGGATGTGATCCGTGCAAGTCGCCGTCGCTGCAGAACATGATCTCGAGAGCACGGTGCGCTACGTCGGCATCGAAGTCGACGATGCCCCCCGGTGCGTCCGAAGGAGCACCTCTGAGCCGCGCATTGTGATGGATCGCATCGCCACGCGAAAGATCCGCCTACCAATGGGAGGGTAAATCACTGATTTCATTATACCCTCTGGCGTCCGCTGCGCCGAGGCCCGGCCACCGGAAAAACCGCCGGAGGATGGCCGCAGATCGCTCCGACGAGCTCGGCGCGGACCTCATTACGCCCCTGCAGAAAACCACCGCTGTCCGAAGGAAATGACACCCGCAGCACTCATTCGCGCAGCCGCGCGCCGCCGCCAAGCAACCAACCACACGTTCATGCGCGCATATTTGTCCTGATCGCGCCCTCCAGGTTCCTGGAACGTGTATTTCAACACCAGCGCTCCTCCGACGACCACGCGAGCGAGTAATAATCGCTCCCGATATGCGGCCAAACGCTTGCCGCGACCTAACTTCAACGGAGCAGGAGTAGCAAAATGAAGGATTCACCCTTATTACGAAGTTTGTTGATTGCTTTGGTGGTTTGCATGGCTTGCCTGGTGCACCCCACCCGAGCGTCGGCTCAGTCAACTTGTGCCATCACCGGGACGGTGCCGATCAATAGCAACCAATACATCTTTCAAAACAATGAGTGGAACTCCACCCTCGAGCAATGTTCCACCGTGAGCGGCGTAGGCTTCAGTATTACCACGGCGAACTTCAATCTACCCACCAACGGCGCGCCTGCGACCTATCCATCCATTTTCCGCGGCTGCCATTGGGGCGATTGCACCAGCTCCAATCCCTTCCCGATCCAGGAGAACAACATAGCGTCGGCCACCACCAGCGTCACCATTACCCAACCCCCGGGTATCAATAATGATTCCGCCTACGACATCTGGTTCAACCAAACCTCGACGACGGCGGGCCAGCCCAACGGCACCGAGGTAATGATCTGGATCAATCACCAGGGAGCACCACAGCCGTTCGGCTCGCGGGTCGCAACGGTGACGCTCAATGGCGCCAGTTACTCGGTTTGGGTCGGCAGGCAAACCTCATGGAACATCGTTTCTTATGTGGCGACGACACCAGTGACCTCCGTAACCAACTTGAACCTTCTACCGTTCTTCGCCGATGCCGTATCGCGCGGTAGCCTGGAGCCCTCGTGGTGGTTGATCGACGTCGAGTACGGTTTCGAGGTCTGGACGGGCGGTCAGGGGCTGGCCATGAGCGGGTTCTCCGTCAGCGCAGCGGCAGGCAACAGCGGCTCGACGAATTGCGGCGCGGTACCCTCGGCGCCGACCGGTGTCACCGGGACGGCGGCCTCTTCCAGCGTCGTCAACGTCAGTTGGACTGCGGACACGGCGCCAGCCAACTGCTCCATAAGCTCCTACAACGTCTACCGCAGCACAATCAGCGGATTCACTCCATCATCGAGTACCCTCGTCGGCAGCGGTATCACAGGCACCAGCTTCTCTGACACCGGTCTCACCGCCTCAACCACCTACTTCTACATCGTGGAAGCGGTGGATGCGGCTGGCACGTCGGCGGCCTCAGCGCAGACCAGCGCCAAAACATCCGCGCCTGGCAACACCGGCGGCACCTGCCACGTGACCTACACGGTCTCCCCGCAGAATTCGAGCGCCTTTGGTGCGGCGATTACGATCGAAAATACTGGCGGTTCCGCCTTGAACGGCTGGACGCTGACCTGGAAGTTCGCCAACGGACAAACAGTGACGTCGTTGTGGAACGGAACAGCAACCCAGAGCGGAGCCAATGTCACCGTGACCAACATGAATTACAACGGCAACATTGCAGCCGGGGCCACCCTGACCGGCATCGGATTCAACGGCGCCTGGAACGGCACGACGAACGCAGTGCCTACCTCCTTCGCCATCAACGGAGCGACCTGCAACTGATGCGCTCGCGAGCGCGACGAAGCTCTCCAGTTAGTCGCGCTCCGACCTGTCTCGAACAGCCCGCCGCCGATATCTGCCGGCGGCGGGCTCAGTCGTCGAGGTCAGCCGAAGCTGGCCGCCACTGGCACGCTCAGTCCTGGTCGTCCGAGTCGCGATCGTGGTCGTGATCGTGATCGCGCCGCGCGTCGCGGTCCGGAGCACCTCGAGCAAGTGACAGAGTCTGCTGCAGAGCGGTGTATTGGGGCTTCGGGTTGAGGTTCACGTCATAGAGATCTGCGTCCCCCTCACCGTGGAAGGTGCCTGGTATCCACGACTCCGAGTCGGCAAAGCCCCAGATAGTGAACGAGATGCACTCCTTCACAGCCAGACACGATTGCAGCATCCCGATGTACCAATCTGCCGCTGCCGCGTCCGCTGTGTGGCTCGGCGTCGGGTCCGTCGGTGAGACGATCGGGAGCTGCTGGTTGTCCGTGGTCTCGACGAACGTGCGGACATCCGCCTCGGTGATCGCGACTTTCAAGCCGAGGCTGGCATACGCCTTCAGGTCCTGAGTCATGAGAGTCGGAAACCCGAACTGCAGGTCGAGGTGTCCTTGGTCTCCCACACAATCAATCGGCACTTTCTGGGCCACCAGGGTCTGGATCATGTTGAATGCGGCCTGGAACTTGGCGTTGCTGCCGTCCTCACCGGCGATGTTGTAGTCGTTATAACAGAGCAAGGCCTTCGGGTCGGCAGCGTGCGCCCAGCGGAACGCGTCGGCAATGACGCCCGCGCCAAGGTGCGAGATCCAGAAGTCTTTCGGGTTGAGCTGCGAAGGGTTCGCGTCGGCGAACATCTCGTTCAGGACGTCCCACTGCCAGATCCTGCCGCGGTAGCGACTCACCTCAGTGGTGATGTGCTGCTGCAGCAGATCCCGAAGCTGAGAGTTGCTGATCGTGCCGTTCGCGACGCCCTGCGTGAGCCAATTCGGCAGCTGGTTGTGCCATACCAGGGTGTGCCCTCGCACGCGCTGGTGGTGCGCCTCGGCGAAGTTGACGAGGTTGTCGGCCCCGGTCCAATTGAAGGTGCCCTGCTGCTGCGGCTCGACGCTTTGCCACTTCATCTCGTTGCCAGGGGTAACGACCGAGAACTGCTCGGAGGTGATCTGCGACAGGGTTGGATCAACAAGATCGTTGGGGCCCGTCGCAGTGCCGATGCGAAGATGAACCTGCGCCCCCAGTGCACGCAGTGTGGACGCACTGGTCGACGTCTCAGCAGCGGTCGCGGTACCCGCCAAGGCTAAAAGGCTGGCCGCGCCAGCGGCTATCAAGCGGAAATTCATGACAAACCTCCTTGAGTTGATATTCCAAGCAGTAACGGCGAGGATGCCGGCCCCGGGCTTACGCGTGGCCAACCGCCGTCAAGAAGCGCTAAGGAGAACTGCAGCGAGAATAGCTGCCTATGCGTGTGAGACGTGGGGGCGCAGTTATGGCTCCCCAGAAGAACAATTGGCTTGCGGAACGAAACATCCTGTCCCCCTCCCCCTCCATCTGACGTTGCAACGAGGCAACGTGCATACAGCGGAAACCAAGATAGAGCGCAGCCGTCCGGGCAATTTTTATGTGAGCGCTACCATCTCACGAGCAAGAGTCTAGACACGGCAGCGGCGGAAAGTCAACACACTCGCCACAGGACGTGTCACATCAGAGCCTTGTTGAGTCTGGCTGTTGATAGCCACTATAGTGCGTTCCCGAGGAGCCTATCGCATGGATCTCTTGATCGTCCGACATGCCATCGCTTTCGACCGCAACCCAAGACGGTGGCGCGATGATGGTGAGCGCCCGCTTTCGCCGGAAGGCATGGTACGGGCCCGCAAGGCTGCCGCCGGGCTGAAGCAGATCACCAAACGGCCACAACGCGTGTTGACCAGCCCGCTGGTGCGGGCCAAACAGACTGCAGAGATTCTGACGGAGTTCGCGGGATGGCCGCGGGCGGTCGAATGCGCGGCGCTGGAGCCCGAGGTAGCGCCCGAGGAAGTGTTCGCCGCACTCATGGAGCAAAAAGAGAAACTGGTCGCGGTAGTCGGGCATCAGCCCGGGTTGGGACGTTTTCTCGCCGCCTGCCTGCCCGCGCAGGCGCGCGGCGAAGTGAGCTCCGGGGCCTTTGAGCTGAAGAAAATGGGCGTCGCGCACGTGTCCTTCCGGAACACACCCCGAGCGGGAAGCGGGGTACTCCAGTGGCTCCTTCCGCCCCGGGTCCTGCGGGCCGTCAAATAGCTTCGCGGCGCGCTGTCAGTGCGCCCCAGCCGCCGCTTCGGCGCTAGCACTCCCGCCGCCGCCAGCCTTCTGCGGACGCGCCAACCAGACGAGCCCGATAAGTGCCAGGAACAACAGCCCCGACACGTAGAAGATGTCATTCGCGGAGAGCATGAACGCCTGCTGGTCTACCAGACGATTGACCAGCGCGTAACTCTGATCCGTTCCGATACCTCCGGCTTGAAGATTCGAGAACGTCTGGGCCGCGACCGGATCGCTTTGGGTCAGGTGCTCGACCAGTTGCGCATGATGCAGGGTCGCGCGCCGGTCCCAAACGGTAGTCGTAATGGATGTTCCAAAAGATCCGGCGGTAATACGGGCAAAGTTGATCAGCCCGGACGCGGACGGGATCCGCTCCGGAGGCAGCCCGGACAAGCTCAGCGCGATCAGCGGGATGAAGAACGTGGCCAGGGCCAGCCCCTGGATCAGAGTCGGGACGAGTAGCACGCCAACCGTGGCATTGGTGTTGAAGTCCGCTCGCATGAATAGAACGATCGCGAACACGATGAACGCGAAGGTGACGAACACTCGAGGGTCGACCTTGTTCGACAGACGACCCACGATCGGGGTCGTAGCGACCGCGAGAATTCCTACTGGCGCCAGCACCAGACCCGCCCAGGTAGCCGTGTAGCCCATGTACTGCTGCAGCCAGAGCGGCAGCAACACGACGTTGCCGAAAAAGAGCCCATACGCCAGCAGCATCGCCACTGTGGCAACGGTGAAGTTGCGCCTCTTGAAGAGAGTCAGATCCACGACGGGATGCTCCTCGGTGAGCTCCCATACGAGGAACAGCGCGAATCCGACGACTGCGACGACGGCCAGCGCGATGATTTGCGAGGAGTTGAACCAATCCAGATCCTTGCCCTTGTCGAGCAACACCTGCATCGACCCCACCCATAGCATGAGCAGGCCCAACCCAACCTTGTCGATCGGGATCTTCGTCGTCGGGGTCTCGCGCTTGCGATAAATGATCCAGGTCGCCAAGCCAGCCAACAGGCCGACCGGAATGTTGATATAGAAGATCCACGGCCAGGAGATGTTATCCGTGATCCAACCGCCGAGCACCGGGCCCACGACAGGAGCGACCAGCGAGGTGATCGACCACATCCCCAGCGCCGTGCCCGACTTCTCCTTGGGATAACTCGTCAGCAGCAAAGCCTGCGACAACGGGATCATTGGCCCGGCGACTGCGCCCTGCAAGATCCGAAAGACAACGAGCAGCTCGAGGTTGGGCGCAAAGCCGCACAGGAACGAGGAGATCACAAACAAGATCACCGCCGCTAAGAACAGCTTCACCTGACCGAACCGGCGCGTCAGCCAGCCTGTCAGCGGCAACGAGATTGCGTTGGCAACGCCGAACGAGGTGATGACCCAAGTGCCCTGGTCGGGTGAAACACCCAGGTCGCCCGAGATCGCAGGAATCGAGACATTGGCGATCGACGTGTCGAGCACGTTCATGAACACCGCCAGCGACAACGCCACGGTGCCGATCGCGAGATTCGCGCCTTTCAGCGGGGGCAACTCCGCCGGCCGCGCGACCCGCGGCGGCGTAGCGCCATTATTCTCGCCGGATTTGACGTCAGCCATGATGATGCAATCCGAAGAAGCTTACGGGAGACGTCCGTTGGCACGCACCGCAGCCGCCGGCGGCGTTAGCCACAACGAGACCGGTGTAGCCCGTGCCGCGGTTCGCGCGCTGGCAATCCGGTCCTTGCCCTCAGCCGAAGCCAACTTGCGCTCGCTCTCACGGCGGTCGCCGGCGGGCATTGCACCTGCATCGTTCGCAGCAATGATCTCACGCACTCGGGCATCCGCCGACTGGTCGGTCGTTTCAAACACGTCGGTCGCATAGGCCACCTGGTTGTTAGCCAGTTGTGGCAGGCGCTCGCCGTTCTTGTTCTGCACGTTGACCTCAGCCTTCATGGTCAGCCCGATCTGCAACGGATGCGTGGCGAGCTCACCCGGGTCGAGTGCGATCCGCACCGGCACTCGCTGCACGATCTTGATCCAGTTGCCGGTCGCATTTTGCGCCGGGAGCAGCGAGAACGCCGAACCCGTCCCGGCTCCGAAGCCGACCACCTTACCGTGATACTCGAAGCTGTTGCCGTAGAGATCCGCCTGCAACGTGACGGGCTGTCCGATGCGCATGCCGGAGAGCTGCGGCTCTTTGAAGTTGGCATCGACCCAAACCTGGTCGAGCGGCACCACGGCCATCAGCGACGTTCCCGGGCCGACCCGCTGGCCGAGTTGCACGTTCCGTCGCGCGACAAACCCTGACACCGGCGCCGGTAGCACGGTACGCGCGTAGTTGAGATACGCATTGCGCACCGCAGCCGCGGCGTTACGAACTTCAGGGTGATCCGCCAACGTGGTGCGATCGATGCGCGCACGGTTGGCGGCCAGCTGCTGTTGCGCAGCCAACAGGCCGCTCTGTGCAGCCTTCACCGCATCCCGGGCATGTTGCAATTCCTCTCCGGAGACCGCGCCCGACTTGCCTAACTGCTCACGACGTGCCAGGTCACTCTGGGCCTGGGCGAGATCTGTTTGTCTAACCGCGACGGCGGCCTGCAACTGCTCGGTGGTCGCGAAGAGGTTGCGTACCTCGCGGACAGTCCGGGCCAGCTGAGCTTCGGACTGGTCGAGCGCCACCTTCGCATCCGCCTGGTCGAGCCTCACGAGCGGCTGACCCGCTTTGACGAATTGAGTGTCATCGGCCGTAATGGAAACCACGGTGCCCGAGATTTGCGGCGTGATCTGCACAACATTGCCGTTGACGTAAGCGTCATCGGTCGATTGGTAGTAGCGCAGTACGGTCGCCCAGTACCCCAGATAGGCCGCGCCGAGGGCCCCGAACGCCCCCGCGACAATCGCGAGCCAGAGTTTGCGGCGGGCTTTCATGGAGCGGCCTTCCGGCGGACGGCGCTCCACTGTGTCGTTGCTCATGTTCATTGTCCTTACCTTCCCTCAATCCGTCTGCCATGGCGGCAAATGCCTAGGCAAACATTCAGGCAAAAAAACTCAGGCCGCGTTCTCCAGCATGCGGGTCAGATACCCCTCCAGCTGCCGGGCTTCGGCCTGCGAGAAGCCCCGGAGAAACCGGTTCATGACTCCCATGGAAAGCACCTTCATGCGCGGGAAAGCTCGCGCACCCTCCTCCGTCAGCTCGATGTAGACGATCCGACGGTCGTCGGTGTGACGATTGCGGTGAATGAGACCTTTGCTCTCCAGGCGGTCGATCATCCGGGTCATGGCGCCGGCATCGTAGGAGATACCGCGGCACAGATCCGAGGCAGACTTGGCGCAATCGGCCAGCGCAACCGTAGCAATAACAATGAATTGGGCAGCGCTCAGCTCCAGCGCAGCCAACTCCGGGTCCGAGGCAAGCTCCTTGTCGAGCGCAACCAGTATTTCGGTGCGCACACGGTTCAGCAGATGCCCGACCCCTTTGCGGGGCTGGTAGTTTTCGATGTCGTAAACGTCAGCCAAAGTCGCGCTCCAAATGGAGGATGGAGCGTAAGATACTTGCCTAGGCTGTATTTGTCAAGGCATTAGCTGCCGCCGCAGTGCACTGCAGTAGAAGCGTGGGGTTTGCGGCCAATAAAGACGTAATACGGAACTCTCAATCCCGGGACATAGGGGAGAGCCCCCTTGCGTTCAAGGAGCACATGGTCGGGCATGGCGGCCGTCAGCGCCTGAAGGTGCTCGGGTGAGAGCCGAACGCCGTCATGGGCGAACCAGCGCCGCCAAAGCCAGCGCTCCCACGCGGCATGACGGGCGAAACCCGGCTCAGGCTTGGAACCGGAGACATAGAAGTCCACGATGCCCAGGCAGCCGCCCGGTTTCAGCATCGCTGCCGCGTTCGTCAACGCCGCGCGCCAATCGTCGATCATGGTGAGCGAGTATGAGAAGAAAACGCAGTCGGCCGGCTCCGCGGGCCGGAATCGCGTGACATCGCCCTCCACCAGCTCGACATGCCGGCACTTGCGGGCACGCGGGCGCGCCTGTTCCAACAGTGCCGGACAAAGGTCGACGAGGATGTAGCGGCGGAGCTTGCGCATCCGTGTACCGAACCGCTCGATGTTGGAGCCGGTGCCACCACCCAACTCAACTACCACCGCATCCTGCGGTGTGATCAACCGGTCGATGAGCTCCTCACGGCCATGCAACAGCCGCGCACGAAACTCGTCATAACGGCTCGCTTGCGGTGCATAAAATGCTTGCAGCCGCTCGGCTGCGGTGCCACTGCGTTGCTGGCCGCGCAGCATTTGCCAAAGGATGCGCGAATCGGCGCGGAGATCACGCCGGGACATCACAGATATGGAATCCGGCGTAGGTATGGACGCGATCCTGCCGAGAGAGTTCCCGCGCCAGATCCGCATGGAACGACAGATGATCGGCCAGCCTGACTCCGTCCACACTGATCGTGTCCAGATACTTGGGCCGCGCGTGCGCACTCCGGAAAATCACACGGGCGCGAGGCGCCGCATGCGCGAGAATCTCGCGCCACTCTGCGACCAGCGCCTCCGGATAGTGGCTGGCCATCCAATCCATGTGATCCAACAGAACGAACTTGGACACCCGCTCTTGCGAGCCGCGCAGGAAGTTGGTCACCGTCGCCGTGTGCGGCACGATGCGATCGACCAGGCCGCCCTTGAGCGCGGCAAAATTCTCTTCGCGCAGATACTCCGGACAGCAACCAGGCGAGTATCGTCCGTGCAGATACAGGCGCCAGAAGTAGTTGTTCCAGATAGGGAGTTGGCGCAGGACATACTCGAGCGACTCGCGGATGTAGCCTGCCACTCCGCCGGAGTGTTGCGCCTCGATCTCCCGGCGCTGCGGATGCGGTACGCCAAGCAGACTCAGCGTGAACTGACGCGAAAGCGCCCATCGCAACGTCGGCCCCCACATCTCTGGCGCGACGCGCTCGTCGTAGATCGCCCGCTGCTCATCCAGCGAGCTCGCGCCAAACAGGGTGCGGATATGACGCGCAAGTCGCGGCCGTATCGCCAGATATCCCTTGAAACCGCGCGCCACCAGGCCGGAGAGTCCGTGAAAATAGAAGCTGCCGCGCTTGCCGGCAAACCAATCGAGGCGCTTGTCCCAATAGCTGCGTGCGAATTCCGACAGCTGCTCGCGCAAGGCATGGTGATACAAGGTGGGGAACGCCACATGGCAACCCTCACCAAACACCTTGAAAAAATCGTCGAACTCGAGCGCCCGCACTGAGGCGACTTTGAGCTCCAGTAGCGCGGTCTGGCGCGGGTTCGCATCAACGGCATGGATGCGCTTGGGCGCGAGCAGCGCATAGTCGAGCACGTTGCAGCCGGCGCTGGTGATGACCAGCAGCACATCGTCCGCGGTGAGGTTGACCGCCTGCCTATCGACCGCCGGATCCTCCCAGCAGGTGTTGTAGACGAGAGAGGTCGCGTAGAGAGTCCGAAACAGACGCTCATCGAGCCGATCGGACCATGTCGATGTGCTTGGCAACGTCTTGAAGTCTGTCGCGGCAACAGATCTGTCAACAGTACCGAGTGCCGGTGAACGGGCCGTGACTGAAATGTGACGACTGGAAGACACAGGCGCAGGACTTGCTCGGGCTGCTGTAATGGTGCTCAGCGTCCCGACCTTTTTCCGCCGCTCACGACGCTATGGACGCCTGCACGCGGATCCGGCTATCGCGCGCAGCACCGAATTCTTCGCGGCCGCCTCCCTGGTGACCGGGGCGCTCGCCCTCATCGGCCCTTCACGTTTCTTGCGCGACCTGAGCGAGCGGCTCGAGGCTGTCAATATTTCACGTGCCCAGGAGATCCGCTCGCGGCGTCTCTACTGCGGTGACTCGATCGAGAAGAACACAGCCGATTTCGTTCATTACGAGCAGACCTTGGTACAGGCCGCGCTCGATGCGCTGCGCAACCGCCACCCCAGGCGCTATCGGCGCGAGGTCGAGATTGCCAATTTCCTGCTGAATGCAGTCAATCGGATCGGCGCCCGATATGTGCTGCGCTCCGTATTCGCACGAGCGGTGCGAGCTGTCAGCGCCGAGCTCGGCAATGACATCGACTTTGCCCGCCAGAAGCACCGCGAGATGTTGGGATTACAACTCGCGCGAGCCTCGGCCAGGCCGCGCGGCGATCACTCGGCTTTGCTGTAGTCGAACCACACGGCTTCGATGTTGTTGCCGTCCGGATCGTGCACAAACGCCGCGTAATAGCCGGGCCAGTACTTGCGGTAGCCGGGCCCACCATTGTCCTTCCCGCCCGCGGCAAGCGCGGCTTTGTGGAAAGCCTCCACCTGCTCACGATTCTGGGCTTGAAATGCAAGGTGGGTCGGCTGGACCGTGTCCTCCTGACTGATCCAGAAATCCGTAACTTTGCCGTCGTTGAAGCCCGCGGAATCACCGTATTCCATATTGTTGTGGTAACCGAGTGGCTCGAGAGCCTTGCCGTAGAAGGCTTTGGATTTCTGATAGTTGCTGACCGCAAGCGTTGTATGAGCAATCATGCCCTGCTCCTCCTGACCGAACCGTGTCGCCGAGGGAGCATCAACTGTGCCGGGCAAGGCGGCGCGGCTACAACTGGATACCGATTGGTGCGCTCGAGTACAAATCGATGACAGTTGCCGCTTGAGCTCGGGCATACCATCGTTGGCGTGAAGCCCCATGTCTTTTTGATCGCCTTGGTTCTTGCGACCGGCCCCGCGTTCGGGGCCGATTCACTGCACTTCTACTTTGGTGGCGCCCTCGGGCGGTCGACTCTGCGAACGCAGAACCTCACTCTGACGACCACTGCGGTGGGCTTCGCCACTCAATCGCCCTCCGTCAGGCTCGATCAGCGCAACACGGGCTGGAAGGTGCAGCTCGGCGCCCGGCCTCTCTCGCTCGTGGGTGCCGAAGTCGAGTACGTCGATTTTGGTGATTTCACGACCTCAGGTGCCCTGGGCCGCGAACACGACTACGTGAGCTATTACGCCACTTCTCACGCTCGTGCAGCCGCTGCATTCGGGGTTCTTTATGCCCCCCTTCCATTGTCCTTCCTGGATGCTTACGCCAAGGCCGGAGCGGCACGGATCCACACGAATACCAGAGCCATCGGCACTTTCGGCTGCCTCACCAACTGCCCGCTGTTTGGAAACGCGTCTTTCGATCGCAATGAGACTACGACGCGCTTTGCCTACACGTTGGGAGCGCAAATGAAAGTGGGTGCCTTGGCACTGCGGGGCGAGTACGAGCGCATCAGTATCGGTACCGGCAGCCCGGATCTGCTATCCATCGGCGCCATCTGGAGCTTTTGACACAGACGGCTTCGCCCGCATCGCGGCGTCCAGCCCGGCGTGACCCAAATGATGTGGTCGGGGTGACAGGATTCGAACCTGCGACATCCACGTCCCAAACGTGGCGCTCTACCAGTCTGAGCTACACCCCGGCAAGGGGACGCGCAGTCTACGATTTGGGCGAAGGGGGGGCAACCTTGGAGAGGGCGGCGGGGGTGCGCACGGGGTCACCTAAACGGGTACGCCGGCGCCTTCGGTCACAGCGGGAGCCTCAGAATTGACCTTGACGAGCAACCGCTCGAACTCCGTTCTGGGAATGGGGCGGCTGTGCAAGTAGCCCTGTGATTCGTCACAGCCGACTCGGGCCAGATAGTCGAGCTGCGCCTGGGTCTCGACGCCCTCAGCGACGGTGGTCATATCAAAGGCGTGGGCGAGATCGATGATAGTGGCCACGAGCGTTCCGAAACGCCGATCCTGGGGCAGATGGCGCGTAAAGACGCGATCTATCTTCAGCGTGTCGATCGGGAGCTCCGACAAGCGGGCGAGCGAGGAATAGCCGGTACCGAAGTCGTCGATCGCGACCCGGATGCCGGAGTTGCGCATGAAGCGCAGCGCTTGCACGCATTCGGCGGAATCGCCCAACAAGGCGCCCTCGGTCACCTCGATGTCGATACCCCAGCCGCCACGGTCCGCCAACGTGCCCGCGGCCAACACAACCTCATGCCCGAACCCGCGCCGGCGCAACTCGGCGGGGGAGACATTCACCGCTACACGCACCGGCGGCAATCCGGCGCGGCGCCAGTCGCGACAATCGGACGCCGCCTGATTGAGAGCCCACGCGCCAACCGCCGGCATCAACCCCGCCGACTCCAGGATAGGCAGAAAACTTCCGGGAGCAACGAGCCCGCGCTCCGGATCCCGCCAACGCAACAGCGCCTCCGCGGCCTCGATCTTTCCCGACTGCAGGTGCAGCTTCGGTTGGTAGTGCAGCTCGAACTGATTGTTGCCGAGCGCCGCGCGCAGGCGGTGCTCCATCCTGACCCGCGCGGCGAGCGCCGAGTTCATCTCCACCCGGTGGTGCAAGTACTGCTCGCCGGAGGCTTTGGCTTCCTTCAACGCGCTTTCCGCGTTCTGCACGAGCTCGTTCGAATCGCGCCCGTTCTCCGGATAGAAGGCGAACCCGCACTTGACCGTTACGGCGATCTCGCGGCCATCGACGGCAAAGGACTGCTCGAACAGCTTCATGACATCGGCGTACAGCCGTTGTAACTCGCCCTCCTCGCGGTTTCCCAACATGACGACCATGACGAACATACCGCCGCCGAGATGGGCCAAGCGCTCGGTGTCTGGACAATGCGCCTGCAAACGCTCGGCAACACACTGCAGCAGCCGATCGCCGCTGTGCCGGCCCTGCGAGTCGTTGATCACACTGAGGTGATCCAGATCGAACACTTCCACTGCGAGCCTGGATCCCAGCTCCGGACCGCGCATCAGCAACCGGTCGAGACGCTCGCACAGGAGAGCCCGCTTGGCCAGGCCGGTGAGCGGATCGAAGGAGTTCAAAAAATTGACGGCATCCTGTTTGTTCAGGTACTGCAGGGCGAACGACAGGTTGGCGGCGACCTCATTCAACAGTTGCGACTCGTCGGCGCCCATGCGGCCAGGCTCGAGCGCGCCAACCATGAAAGTACCGATCGGCGTTTGCTCGATGCGCAGCGGCAGGCATGCCAGGGACCGTACGCCGGCCGCGAGAAAGTTGTCTCGACCCAGCACTGGCATGGTTGTTTCCGCCAGATCCGCGCAGAACACGGCTTCGCCCGTGCGGATGACGCGCCCCGTCAGGCTCGTATCCGCCGCGCCGCTCTCTGCAATCGTGAACACAATACCCGCCGTGCGCTCGGCCAGCACACCGGCGGCCGCTACCGAGCGCGCGGTCCGCGTCGCCGGATCGAGCATGGCGATCACCGCGATGTAATAACCGCCGAGGCGGTACGCCAGACGACATACCTCCTGCAACAATGACAGTCGGTCCTGGCTGCGCACCACCGCCGCATTGATTCCG
>Ga0105240_10006595_pt1 | contig 17040 bp, 13 predicted proteins | sample KBSC54metaG_FD_80426 | JGI IMG/M metagenome (GOLD analysis project Ga0105240, IMG submission 80426) | Corn rhizosphere microbial communities from Kellogg Biological Station, Michigan, USA - KBS C5-4 metaG | ecosystem: Host-associated > Plants > Roots > Rhizosphere > Soil | place: Michigan, USA...
GCCTATACCCTCAAAGCAAGATTCTACCTGCACGTGAAAGATTATGCCAACGCCATCGCCAACGCACAGAATGGTATAGCCGACGCCGCGAACAACATGATGGACCCGCACGGCACCAGCATCACGGCCGATCTCAATATCTATTATGATTTCATGGTCAACCAGCGCGGAGGCTATATGAATGCGCAAGGCGCCATTGCACCATCCCTGCTGGACCCGTCCAGTGCCACCTACCGCGGCAATGCCAGGACGGATGAGACGGCACGCTTCGAATACCTCTACCAGGAAGGACTAATGACCACGGACCTCGATCCCAACGTACTATCCAATTTCGACGGCTGGGGCAACCCCCAAAACCAGGACGGCTTCTTCGCAGGCGATACCTGGTTTCCCCTCGTCACCTTCCAGGAGAATCAGCTGATCCTGGCCGAGGCGCTGATAAAGAACAGCAGCCCCGACGATGCCGCCGCCTTACAGGCATTGAACAAACACCGGGAGTATATGGCCACGGGGGGATACATCAATACAGGCTACCTGCCCGATGGCTATAAATATGATGATTACTTGCTTGCCGACTTCAGCCCCGGAGGTATGGTCAACCCCGTCAGTTCAGGCCTTACACAGGAACAGGCTTTACTAAAAGAGATTCTACAGGAAAAATATGTTACTTTGGTAGGACAGATAGAACAGTTCAACGACGTACGCAGGACAAAGAATTTGCTGGGAATACCTCCGACCACAGGTACCAAGCTGCCACAGCGGTTCCTTTATCCGCAGGATGAGATCAACACCAATCCCAATACGCCAAAGCTGGCTGCGGGAGACTTGTTCAAGGAGACCACAGCTAACACAAGTGCTTATTAAATAAATTATGCCCAATACAATCTCTATCCCGACAACTAAAAACAAATCGCTACAGCCGGCCATCATGACCATCATCTTTGCATGGTTGGTGGCCGGCACCTTTGACATCTCCTACGCCATCATCACCTGGGGACCCGTCTTCGGCAAGATCACAGCCGCACAGCTCCTCCAGGGCATCGCCAGCACCCTCATGGGTAAGGACGCCTTTGCAGGTGGTACCCCCACCGCCCTGATAGGGCTGGCCATACACTACGGCATCGCCCTCGCCTGGACCCTGCTCTATTTCTTCATTTATCCCCACATCCCCCTGCTCGCCCGGAACAAATGGATCAGCGGCATCCTGTACGGTGTAGTGGTATGGGGATTGATGAGCATCGTGATCGTCCCCCTCGTGACAGGACGTGCCTGGACTTACAATACGGTGCCCTTCCTAAAAAGTATTGCCCCCATGATCATCCTCTTCGGACCGTCCATAGCCCTCATCGTGGGTCGGCGACGTGAATAGTATACTTCACCTCCCCCTTAGACGCCAATTTCACCGCCTTCAACACCACCCTATACACAGCCCTCCCATCCCAGTGCTGCTTCACCCCCTCATCCTCAGGCTCCTTATAGTCGATCTTTTCCACCGTAGCATCCCACACCGCACCATCATAATCCAACCACACCCGCTCACCCGTATCCGTAACAAATACGATCCTCCCGCGCCCGCCCAGCTCCACATGACACACGGTCATAAAAGATTGTGTAAGATTCTCCAGGGGCTTGCTCATCGCATATACATCACTGATAGCTACAGCTTCCTTCCCCATCCTCACCGCTCTCACCCACGACCCTATACCTGCCTCCGCCGGATAAGCCTTCCCAATATCCATAACCAATGAGCTGAATCCCCGCCCCGCCTCATATTTTACCCCCGACGCCGCGTATTGCTTCCCATCCTTTTGTTGATATCCATTGACGACAGGCAGATTATGATAGGCCGATGTATTGAACCAGAGATCATACCGGTGACTGGAAAAAGTACGCGCCGTATACGTCCCAGACCCCACATCGATAATGACAGGTTCCCCATGAACATACACGACAAAGTCGCCCACATCATTATGATTATGACTCTCCGCATTATGTCCCCCATGCGACGCAACAAACATCCCCTTGTCATTACGCGCAGCCATCAGCTGTACATCGTCAAACCAGCAATTCCTGACAGCAGGCTCTTTTGGAGCATAGGCGGCGCACTCCTTTAATATCAGCGCATCATACAGAGTACGGGTACGATGGAATTGTTCATACCCCACACCTCCCGAAGGATATTGATGATAGATCCAGCTCCCGAACCCCATCATCAGCGTATCCTGCATGACCTTCCCCGCATAATACAACATCCCCCCATCCGGTATGATCTGCGGCGCGGCATCGGCCACATTGATATAATACTTCCCGGCTATATGCGTCTTGTAAATATAGGCGCCCATCTTTTGTATGATAGGCTCGTGAAAGAGATTGATCTTACCCTTGCTGGCGTCCGACAAAAGATTCAATACATCGAACACACAGCCACCCGCCGCGCTCCAGTACCCCGGCCCCTCATCACAGCCGCCGTCGTCGCCAAGCCCATTGATATATTGATCCGTATAATGCATCACCCGCTCGACAGCATCGACACGCTTCGCCTCATCCTTCTCCAGCACCAGCGCCGTCGCCAGATAGTTCGACATAACCCAGGGCGCCCAGTTGTTCAGCTTCACATCGCTGCGCCCCGCACCCAGATATCCATATTTCTGTGTTTGCATGGGCACGAACACACGTCTGTTCACTTCATAATAGATACGCCCGCGCACCAGCGGCGAGATCTTTTCCAGTACAGGTCCCGCGAAATAATCCGTCCATGCCATCACAGCCGCCGTCTCCGCCGTAAAAAGATCCACCGTAGGGTCTTCCACATCAGGCAGCCCCGCACCCGCCTTCTGCATCCCCAGATGAGCAGGCAGCCCCCAATAGCTTTCTTCACAAATAGACCACACCCCATCCAGGATCTTGTCCGCAAATCTTCCCTTCCCCTCCAACGCTTCCGCATACACCAGGCCGCAGAGCGCATTTCTTTTCTCGAAGGAAGCCTTCTCATACCGCACCCGGTTGCCCGTTCGGACAAACTCCAATGCCAGGGTTGCCGGTATAGGACGAAATTCAAAATGAAGAGCATCCTCGCCACCCCTGATGATATTGCGTATCAGGGTGTCCGGCAGAAGGGCACGCCACGCCGCGGGAGTCTGAGGAAAAGGATGAAATTCTCCCCGTGGTATCAGTTCCGACCGCAATCCTGGAACATAAGATTGCAATAAATTTCGTTGGGTCACCTGCGCCTCCGCACAGAAGGTTGCCAGCGCAAAAAGGATGGCCAGACAATAAGATCGCATACGATAGATTTGATTCTATCGTAAATTTATGGCATTACCAACTGAAAATCTTCCATCAATCCATAATCATACGTATCGTAGTCCTTTCCAGCCGGATAGCTATAAATATTTCTCCAATGCCAGGGAGAAGCCAGCCCCGGCTGATGCTTCCCGTGATGGGGACCCAACAGGTTCTTCAGACTTCCGATCACCTCCACATCCACTTTATTCTTTCCGGCTACCAGGTATTTGGCTATCTCCAGCCCAAAAGGATCATACGCAATCACCCCCGCCGCCTTGCCATTCACCGTCACCGCCGCCATCGTCCCATTCCATTTACCCAGCACCAGGCGCATTTGCTGCGGCTTCGTTATTAGGTTGAATTCCCTGACATAATGTACCCCCTGCCCATACATCGGCATCCCCTGTGTCTTCCAGCTCCCCAATCCTAACGCAGCCGGCGGCGTAAGGATCCACCCCTTCGCAGCAGACTCCAGGTTGAAATCCCCCAGTATATACACCGGCTCCACCTCGTCATAGATGCTCATCCTGTCCGTAGACAGCGTAAGACTATTCTCCCCCGAGCGTACATAGTCCCCGATCTTCAGCACTCCAAAGTTCTTGTCGAGCCACCACTGACCCGGCTCCGGCTTCACGACAGTGCCATTGACGGTGATGGAATAGGCGCCCGCATGCTCTACCACTCCCTCCAGTCCCTTCACATCAACACCCCTCACTCCGTTATGAGGGACGACCGCACCCGTCCCGTCCACCGTAAAATGATACGTCACGCTAAAACCCCGCCCCCTCGAAATAGTATCCCGGTCTACGATATTCCGCCTGAACTGCACCGAAGTATTCCACGGATCCCCATCCCTAAAACCAAAATGCTTGAATACCGTATCCGCCGCATAGTACACGTGCTTGTCCTTTAATAAGGTGTCCCCGATATGAACGTCGCAGAAGTCGATCATCAACGTATTTTGACGTGGCCGGATCACCGTCGTCTTTCCCGTGATCAGCACGGTCCCTTTCTCATCCTCACCCTCCATAGGATAATTCCCCGCTACCTCATTACCAACAAAGAACAACATACTCCCCGCCGGCGCCACCTCACATTCAAATGCCCCCTGCTTATTGGCGTACTCCTGTATTGCTCCCGTAAATGTATTCAACAGCAACACCTTCTTCCCTGCCATATGCACCCGCACATGTGCCGAAGCCCCCATATCCGAATTGGCCAGGAACAACAGCTGCCCATCTTTCAGTTGTCTGCGCTGATGAAAAAGGTCTCCCCCGGTCACATCGATGGTCATATCATCCGCCCGTAACATATCTTCCGGCCGTTCTCCTATACCCCCGATCCCTTTCAAATCTTCACTCGCAGCCCCATCCCGGCCCGCTGCCTTCATTGGCGCTCCATCCACATATTGCAGCTTCCCGAAATTCACGATCTTCCCACCCTTCATCGCAAACTCCTTTAACAACTCCAGCGTACGCTTATCTACATTCTCCATCTCCGCCGGTATCACCACGACCCCATACGCCCGCTTGCCCACAACAAACTTCCGGGCCGCCACGCTCCCGAAGTTCCGGATGATATACTCCGAACCCAGGTCATACTCTACCTGCGCCTTCTGCAGCCGGGTGACAAAAGCCTGGAAATTATTACCGATCTCGCCAAATCTGGGATCGGACCTGTCGTGATTATAATACATCCATGCCGTAGTAGTTGGCTCCAGCACCAGGATATTATTTCTTTCTTCTCCTCTCGTCAACGCAAAAGTCAGTCGCGTGAAATGGATATTTAACGACCCGTAATAAGGCCACCAGGGCGTATGATAGGAAAAACTCTGCGGATAATCGTATTTACGCGCCCCGCTTATTGTCATATGCGCCAGATGCTGGTTCAGCGTATTCACTCCCAGCACAAACTCCCAATCTCCCAGCCGCTTCATGTCCTTAAAGGTCAGATCCCATCCACCGCCGCCATATGTCTCGCTGAGATTTCGCTTCTTCCCCATCTGATTGCTCACGCTCGCCAGTTCCTTCACACTCCGGATATTCCCGAACTGCGCCCCGGGGCTCGTTTCATTAAATTGATTGAACAGCATGTCGATCCCCGGCCGCTGCGGATATACATACATAGCCATATTATCCGGACCGGCATTAGGACTCGGCCACTCATGCTCCCAATAATGCCCCGTCCATTCCAGGTTCTTCCCCGCCGCCCACGCAGCAAAAGGCTTTGACCACCTGTCCACGAACAGGTCCAGCAACGTTTCGAAATAGTCATGCCGCACCTTTTTCCAGTTACCCGTCGCCGGGTTCTCCACCCCCGCCGGTCCGGCCCCGGTCGCCTCATACAAAAGAGGAAGGTTAGGCAACAGCTCATACCCCCATTTCCTCCGAAAGGCATCAAAAAGATCAGGCGTCCACCGCACATTCCCACTCCCCTGTGTTTCTATATTCGCCTCGTCACTAAATACCCCCCGTACGGTCTTGCCAAATTCAGCCCCGATGCTCTGCTCATATCCCCTCATCGTAACATCGATAAATTTCTCCGTCACCCCTTTCACCATAAGGTCCACATAGGAGAACCCGCCATACCATGGACTGCGACCATAATAATCTTTGCTGAATAAATAGTAGTTGCCTTCCTTACCCGCATACTCCTTCAGCCGGCTGGTAATATCGGTATAGCCCCCATTCTCTTCCTTCAGCACATAGACATATCTTCCCGCCAGCCCCGCACCGGTCGCGTCTGCCCCCGGCCCTGCCTCGTCCGGGAGCCTCTCCATTTTCGTCAAATGCAGCATCTGTCCCTGATTATACGACTCCGGCATCTCATCCGGCACATGTCCCCCCGCAAATCCCGACGGATACGAATTCTCATCATAGATCCATACATCCAGCCCCAGCTCCTTTGCCTTACGCACCGTGTATGCATAGTCATCAAACCACTCCTTCGAAAGATATTCCGTGATCAGCCCCGGCCGGGGATGCACAAATACGCCCCCAAAAGCATTCCGCTTAAATCCATACAACATCGTATCGATATCCGCCCTGGTCACCTTCGTATTCCATACCCACAAAGGCGCGCTGCCAAAATGATTACCCGGCGCGGCAAAATGCTCCTTCAGGTATCCAAAGTCATTCTCCTGTGCACAAACAGCCCCTGTCAGGAGACTCAATACCAGCAGCAGGCCGCACACCCCCGCATGCTGTCGAAGTAGGTTCATTTTCATATCATAGCAATACATTATCAAATGTATCCCTATCTACCCTAAAAAGAATGGAGGATTTGATATTTGACCTGTAATTTTTGACACGCCGGCCCGCCACCAGCCCCGTCACCCGTCACCCATCACCCCTGGGGTTTTACCTTCTGCCCCATCATGATAAAGATCCGGGTGCCCTCATGAGGATATTTAGCCCACTCCATCAGCAAGGGGCTTCCGATAGGCTCATAAATACCCTTTTTATTGACGTCATCCGACAGCTGCATCACCGGCTCCAGCACAAAATAATGCGGCTCCATATAGTCCGGGCGGTTGTCATGTGCAAACGCAGTAACGATTACAAATTTGAAGCCCTTTTTCTTTAGGTCATCCAGGACCTCGGGAGTTAGTTCAATATTCATAATAGCTCCTTACTTCTTTTTATGGACGCATCGAGATCATCCGTTACATTGGCCTTACCGATGGCAAACAACAGCCGCGCATCCCTCAATTCCTTCAGCACCTGCGGACTGAGCACCTCCGACAGGATCAGTCGGGTCCCATGCCGCTTGCATTCTTTATAGACTTCCTGAATAGCTTTTATACCCGTAGCATCGATGATAGGCACATGACGCATCCGGATGATAAACACCTTGGGAGGCTTTTCGATAAATTTTATGGCATCTTTGAACTTATACACCGCTCCAAAGAACAGCGGCCCTGTTATCTCGAATATTTCCACATCCGCAGGCAGCACAACCCGCTCCACCACACCATCGCCCCCATCCTCCAGCTGGCCCCTCAGCAAACTGACATCGCTCATCTGGATCATCTTACGCATGAAGAGGAAGACAGCCAGCACCATCCCGATCTCGATGGCAAGGGTAAGATCCACCAGAACGGTGAGAAAGAAGGTTGTCAGCAGCACTACCACGTCACCCCGCGGCCCTTTGAGCACGGACAAAAAATTCTCCCACTCACTCATGTTATACGCCACCACCACCAGGATGCCTGCCAGGGTCGCCATAGGGATCAGGGCTGCCCACCGCCCCACACATAACATGATCAACAATAAGGTCACCGCATGCGTCATCCCGGCCACAGGAGTACGTCCTCCATTTTTTATATTCGTCGCCGTACGTGCAATGGCGCCTGTAGCGGGTATCCCGCCGAACAGGGACGAAAGGATATTAGCGCCACCCTGCGCCACCAGCTCCATATTCGATCGATGATTCCCACCGATCATTCCATCCGCAACCACAGCCGACAACAGGGATTCGATCCCGCCCAGCAAGGCAATCGCAAAGGCAGGCCTGATCAGCGCCTTTATCGTTTCCAGATCCAGCCGGGGTACGGATGGAGCAGGCAGGGAGGAGGGTATGCTCCCAAACCTGCTGCCGATGGTCTCCACAGGGAGGCGAAAGAACAAAGTAGCCAGGGTCGTCACCAGGATGGCGACCAGCGATCCGGGTATCTTATGCGTCACCCTGGGCCAAAAAATAATAATGACAATGGTCGCAACGGACAGCGCCACAGAATAGCTGTTCACCGAAGCAATATTTTCCGCATAGACCTTCCACTTATAAAGAAAATCAGCCGGCACGCTCCCCGGGATCACAAGGCCGAGAAGATCCTTTATCTGGGATGAAAAAATGATCAGCGCTATCCCACTCGTAAACCCAACGATCAGGGGGTACGGAATAAATTTTATGACAGAACCCATCCTGGCCAGCCCAAGCAGGATCAGCAGCACACCCGCAATACAGGTGGCTATGGTGAGCCCCTCCACGCCATATTGCTGTACGATGCCATATACAATGACGATAAAGGCGCCCGTAGGCCCTCCGATCTGGACCCTGCTGCCCCCCAATGCGGAAATAATAAACCCCGCAATCACAGCCGTAAACAGCCCCTTCTCCGGTGAGACACCCGAAGCTATGGCAAACGCTATCGCCAGCGGCAATGCGACAACACCCACGATCACACCCGCCATAACATCTCTTCCGAACTGTTGCCGGTCATAATGCTTCAACGTCTCCAGGAGCTTGGGTCTTAACATATCGGTCGACATTACTTTTTGATCCAGAACTTCAATAGGTCATTCATTTGCGACTCCACCAGATGGTAGCCGGGCGGCATCTCTTCTCCCAGACTATGAAAGGTAACGACCCGGGTGCGCGACGGCATTTCCTTCAGCTTGTTATATAATTGCCTGTTGTAGTAATTGTATAACTCCACGGAATAGTCTATTCTGTCATCAATCTTATCAGTATCGATCAGATTCTCATAAAAGGAATTGTAAAAGTAGAAATGGTCGAAAAGTTTAAAATCCAGCTGTGTGAAATTGCCGTGCAAAAATCGAATATTGGACAACCCCAGCGCTTTGCGCGCCGCCTCAGCATGTTTCACCAGGTCATTACGCTGTTCGATACCAAAAAAACACGCCAATGGCGCCGAATAGGCCGCCGCCAGACAGAACTTACCTACTCCGCTGCCGATATCCAGCACATTTTCGTTACCCAATGGCGTCAGGTATTGGATCACCCGCTGTGTCACATGCAGAGGGGTCCAGTGTCTCACCGCAAGTAGTCGTATTGAGGGGGGATAGAGATTATGAAATTGAGCATCCGTCTCGAACCAGCTATTTTCATTTTGCGAGGCTACAGCACTTGACATGTTTACAAAGGTATTGGTTACAACAAGCCGCCGCCGTATTGCAGGCTACCCTAAAAAGTGATGTTTATCACTTAAAAAAGCTAATTTTAAACTCGCTATGAGTATAAGAGGCATATTCCCCATAGACAAATGGGACTTTAAAAGTCAGTCTATTTTGACGGATCTTCCAAAAGAGGATTGGTCTTCTCTTACCATGCATATGAGTACACAGGTATACGACAAGGGAGAGGTCATCTTCCGCGAGGGCGCTTATCCCACAGGTATTTTCTATATCATGTCCGGTATGGCGAAAAAATATAAGCTGGATAAGGAGGGAAGGGAACAGATCATTTATGTCGCCAACACCGGGGAACTGATAGGTTACCATGCCATCCTGGAAGAGGACAGATATCCCGACTCCGCCGCCGCGTTGGAGGAGAGTAAGGTAGGGTTTATCCCCAAAGAAGATTTTTTAGAAGTCCTCCGGCACTCCGCCATTTTAAACAGGCGGTTGTTAAAAACACTCAGCCATGAGTTTGCCGTACTGGTCAACAGCATTGCATTGTTTGCCAGCCGCCCTCTCCGCGAACGACTGGCCATTCAGCTGATCATATTGAGAGAAAAATACAAAGTGGAATTTCAGCCCGGCATGTTCGTTGAAATAAATATGTCAAGGGATGATCTGGCCAGCATGGTGGGAGCGACGAGGGAGAATGTATTAAGAATACTCGCCGAGTGGAAGGAAGAGGAGATCATTATCACCAGAGGCAGAAAGATCATCGTAAAAAATGTTCCCCAACTTCTGAAAATAGCCAACTATTGACCTCTCCCGCATTCGACAGACTCAAGGCAACAGCAGCCGGCATCACCCGTCTCTCAAAAGAGGACATGGACAGTTTTTGCGCCGCCGCCAGCCCTGCGGAATATAAGAAAGGGCAGCCACTGCTGAAGGAAGGCGAGATATGTAAACGTATTTTCTTCATCGACAGCGGCTATCTGCGCACCTATCACACACAGGACGGACTTGAAATAAATACCGGTCTCCACTTCGAAGGCTCCTTCGTCACCAATCTGAAAAGCCTGCTGACAGGCGCCCCATCCACCTCCTTTATCGCAGCGGCAGAACCCGCCCTGGTTTATGTTTTCACAAAGGAGAAGATGATGGAGCTATATGCTCAGTCGCCTCCCATCCTCGACTTCGGTAAAAGACTATTGGAGAACATCGCCATACAGCAGGAAGAGCACCTCGAACTGTTTAAATTATATTCCGCCGAGCAACGGTTTCGGCACATCGAACAACACCAGCCCGAAATGCTCCAGCGTGTCCCCCTGTCCTGGCTGGCATCCTATCTGGGAGTAGCCCGGGAAACCCTTAGCCGGTTTAGGAAAAATTCCTCCTCCCCCCGATTGTGACAATTGTCACGCGCCCGCCGCCATGTCCCCCGCTACATTTGTTCCTCCAAAAAATTAAACATGACAACGGTAGCACAAAACAAAGCATTGGTCGATCGTTTCAACAAGGAATTCCTGGAAGGACAGCAATTACAGTCTTTTCACGAACTGGTCTCACCCGCCTTCCTCAATCACGCCGCCCCTCCAGGACACCAGGGGTTCGACGATACCATACATTTCTTTCAGCAGGTGTTATGGCCCGCCTTGTCCGGCTTGAAAGTGGAGATACTCGACCAGTTTGGGGAAGGTGACCGCATCGTCACCCGCAAAATATTACACGCCGTCCAACAGGCTGATTTCATGGGCATGCCCGCCACCCACGGCCCGGTCAGACTCGGAGTCATCGATATATTCCGCATCGCAGACGGTCAGCTGGTCGAACATTGGGGAATGGCCGATAAGCAGAACCCGCAATAGCAACAAGAAATCTTTTGTATCTTGGGCTATAACCTCTACCTATGTCCCTGATCTCGATCAGCCGATTGTACCATTTTATACAAAAAAAATTTAAGATACTCTTCTGGCCGGTATTCGCCGCGACCTTCATCGTCGCCTTCCTCCAGCTGAAAGACCAGACCTATCTTAAGAATGAGGCAGCACCCAAAGGCATCGTTTCCCTCGAGCTGGGCCGCACCCGCGCCGCCGACAGCGCCATCATCCGGTCCTGGGAGCGGGATACGCTGGATCGCTCGACTTCCGACCCCTGCAGCGCTGCTCCATCCGCCATCAACAGACTCCATAAGGCCCGCACCGACGTCTGGGTGGACTTCCTCTTTATATTGCTCTATACGGCCCTGGGCATTATCATAGTCGCCGCACTTCAAAGCCGTATCGGACAGACAGACTCCTGGTTCAGTCATGTCCTGCTGGCGCTGCCCCTGGCAGCAGGCATCTGCGATGTGATAGAGAACATTGGTATGCTGCAATTTATCCACGATGCTCTTAATAACACATCTTACGCCGGCGAATTCACGGCCCGCCTGACTCACACCGTCGCCACGACCAAGTTTATCATCCTGGCCTTTCTGCTCTTCATCTATCTGCCCTTCACCCTCGTCATAAAGGATAAGGGACTTCAAAAGCTGTCCGACTACATTCGTAATAAGAGCATCCAGCTATTCCGCTACAGGGTCATCCTCATCGGTGTAGTGGCTTTTTCTCTCCCTATCTGGATAATGGACCAGGGACAGGACCTGCTCGTCAACAGCAATTCCAGCGACTATGGAGTCGTGCTCATCGTAGGCGTCGTCTGCATGGCCGCCCTGCTCAACTGGTGGCTGGCCAAGCTATTCTTCGAACAGGAATATAAAGGACCCGTTTGCCCCATGGTCGAGCCCGTGATCACCGACCCCATCCGCGAAGCCTCAGAGAAAAAGGTCTCCCGTTATCTTGGCGTGGCGACGATCATCATACCCGCTACAGCCATATTGAACGGCCTCCGGGCCCTTCATATACACTATCCGTTGGATATCTTTCCACCCATCATATGGCTCATCGCCCTGCTCTCTCTTTTCTTCGTCCTGATAAAATACGATCTGGCATGTCGGGCCTGGCACTGGTTAAAGGATCGCTGGAACGAGACCACGGCCAACACCATCACCGTCGCATCCTGGATTACGCTGGCATTTATAATACCCGCCCTTATCCGGCTCTTTCTTTTAAAAGGTGACAGCTATACACCAGGTTCCCTCGTATGGCTTTTCTTCCATCTCCTGCTCCTGGCATCCGCATTCTGGATATTTGTCAGCACCCGCAGCAATATTTTCACGGGACAGGGGTTGATCGGTCGCCACATCGGATGGCCCATCATCCTGGGCAGTCTCCTCCTGGCCCTTCTGTTCATACTCTTCAATATCTTCCCCTCCTCGGCGCTGAAGCTGGATTGTAATTACCTCGCCCTCCCCGTCTTGCTGGCCGGTGTCATTTTTTATATCATCCTCTTTACTTTATTGATACGTCTCAGCCTTTGGTTAAAGATCAACCTGGTATTCTTCATACTGACCACGGGCCTCATCCTGGCGATCAGCATCCCCAACGACTTTCACGCCGTACATCTCGTTAGCTCATCCCCACCCGCTTCGCCCAGCGATCCAGCCACCACCCGTGCCGCGAGCACTCAATCCCTCGCACATGTAACGAGTGCCCCCTCGCTCAACGACTACTTCAAAGGCTGGCTCCTCCAACGCAAGGATGAGATCCTCAGCGGCCCCGACAACTACCCCATCTTCCTCGTCAACTCCTATGGCGGTGGCATCAAGGCGGCATCCTTTACAAATATGGTGTTCTCCTGGCTCGACAGCACCCTCATAACCACTAGTCAAAACCATAAAGGGTTCGAGCATTTTGTCTTTTCCGTCAGCGGCGCCTCCGGAGGCACCATCGGTGCAACCATACAATGCGCCTATCGCTACAGACACATCGATAGTAGTGCCGGCGCATACAGCCTGCAATATTTTCGAGATTTCTACAAACACGATTTCCTCACGCCCGTCCTGGGTAGCATGATAGGGCGTGATGTGTGGGCTTCCGCCGTCGGCTATCCCGTATGGCAGGACAGGGCCGCGATACAAGAGGGGATATGGTCAGACTTCGGCCGCAACAGCCTGGACATACAGCTTGACAACAGCTTCGATTTCCTATGGGATACCTCCGCAGCCAACCCCGCGCGCTATGAAGTCCCGTTATTATTTTCCAACACCCTGAATGTAGACGATGGACTAAAAGGCATTATGGCTCCGGTGGTGCTCTCGAAAAATGATTTTCCCGGCACTATTTTTATAAGGGATAGAGTGCCCGTTCAAACAACCCTCCCGCTGATCACAGGCGCCTTCCTCAGCGCCCGCTTCCCCTTTATAAGCCCCAGCGGTAAGATGGGGGCAGGTTATCATTTTATGGATGGCGGAGGAAAAGACAATTCCGGCGCATCCACCTCCGAAGACATCTTTATCAGCCTGGCCCGTCAGGGATGCCATCGAACAGACGACAGCGTATTTATGCGGCTGATAAAAAAAGTCCGTTTTTATTTCGTCTCCATCACCAACAGCCCCTACTACGATCCCGACACCCGGCAGCTGGTCTCTAATAGATTTGAACCCATCAGCCCCATTGTAGGCATCGTCAACAGCGGCATCTACGGTAACGCCATGTCCGCGGACAACACCCTGAAATATCGGTACATCTCCGACTCCACACAGTTCCCCGGCATCCGCTCCGACTACTCCTCCGTCTGGATCACCGCCACCTGTGTGGAAGGGGCCAATGGCTCTTTGTATTCACCCGTACTCCCCCTCGGCTGGCAAATATCCGCTCCTTCACTGGAAAGATTATCGCACAGCTTCGATCCGGACATGATCCGGTCTTATAACCAGGAAGGGCTCAAAAAAATTCTAAGAATTACGACGGGGTTTTGATAACCCGATCCCAGCCTTTTTTTGCGAGGTTTTGTCATCATGTCTGTACTTTACACTGGCGAATATTCCACAGGATGACCCGGCGGTGTATGAGATGTGCTCGCGGGCGGATACCATCGGGGTGTTCCAGATCGAGAGCCGGGCCCAGCAGTCACTTCCTTTGGCCGTAATCTCAGTAGATCATCGAGTATTTCTTCCCTCATGCCGGAGATATGCAAGGCTCTCAGGCTTTATAGATCAGACTGCCTGCGATCATAGCTATTTGCTCTCTCCATTCCTCCGTCTCAATGAAGAAGATATCCAGCGGACAAGGCAATGTTTCATTTGCAATTACATCTCTGACCATATCAACCACGGCCTTTTTTTCGTTTTCGGAGCTTTTCGTTAACTCGAACCCCAAAATAAGGCTAAATTCATTTCCTCTCATCTGTCCATAGTGATAAACCCTTTTTATACTATGCAGATCGTTGCAGCGAATGATCATTTTTTCGAGAAGTGACCGGTCCAACGGAGTATTCGGCGTCCCTATTTTAACATCACTATTTGCCTGAATAACATATTCTTTGGCGTCTTCTCTGGTCTTTTCCAATACAAACGTATTCGAAGAATTGTTATTGATAACAACCCGTTCAATCCCATTCGTCTCGCATAACTGCAGGACATCCTGAGAACGCATTGAGAAATATGAACAAGTCCCTTTTGACCAATCCAATAAGGCCTTCTGATCCGTAAAAGCCGCTAAAACTTTAATCCCCTCCAACGTATAAACAGAAGACAATCCTATAGTTTTCGCCTCCTTTGTCGTTATCCATCCACCAGATACCTGGCTGTCCTTATCCTGGCCGGGCAGCATGAGAAATGAGTTCCCATTCATCAATTCCAATACTACATTTTCATACGTTTCGCCTTTCCCGTTGGCTCTCCAGTAAATATCCAGGAGTTGCAGAAGCCTTGTATTATTCGGTTCAGCCGGTTTTGAATTTCTGTAAAATAGGTTTCGGAATATATTCATTGTTGACGGGATTGTGATTTAATATGACAGCGAAGATAATTTTTTCCTGGCGGAATTTTCCACGATGTAGTCACCGATGGCCCGCATCGGACCGGTAGGATGGCCCTCCTTATTCTACAACCCAAATCTTGCGGTAAATAAAAATATTGCTGATAACTGCGCAAGTATCGGATTTTCTACGGCTATGGCCCGATCTACTTTTGACTTGTCAAATCACAAAACTGTTTCAAATCAAAAACACAAACCGATGACACAGCAAATGTCAAAAGAAGAACGGAACAAAGAGATCATTGGACGATGGTTCACCCATTTTTGGGGCAAAGACGTCAATCTCGACATTGTAGATGAGCTCGCAGCACCCAACATGCTGCTGAAGTACTCGCTGCACGAACCCCGCAAGGGCCATGACGACATCAAGGCGTTTATGACCGATTTTCGCGCCGCATTCCCTGATCTGAATTTCTGGGGTACCGCAGCACTGATCGCAGAGGGTGACTACGTAGTGGGTCAATGGGAAGGTGGTGGAATGCACACAGGCGTCGCGTTCAGCGACTTCCTGGTAGGTTCCCTGCCTGCTGCAACCGGCCGGCGGATGCACTTTACAGGAACCACGATCCTCAAAGTGGTCGATGGTAAAATTGTCGAAGAGATAGGTCTCGATGATGGCGTTACTGCATTGACCCAGCTGGGGTTGATCAGGAATAGCTAACCAAAGAAGGCCGGGCAACCCGGCCTTCTTACTCCTTTGGAAAAACAACAAAAACATCGTAATATGAACACTTCATTTAAAACCATTCTGGCAATTATAGACCGCGTTGTAGTAAGCGCGACCATTACCAATACATTGTTCCGGGAGTCCGACGACATAAGCGATGAGGATCGACAAGCTCTTGAAACCTGGGCCGGGAAGCCCCTGGAACAAATCAGAGCCATCCTTACACCCATATATGGCAAACGGCACATCGCATCCGATCCGTTTGCCGATAAGAGTAACACCCTTACTGACACGCTGGTCTTTTGGAGGTATGAAGACCAACTGACTCCCGACATCTTTTATTCGGTGGAAAATAGCGACTATGGACAGATCATCATTGCCTCGACCACCAAAGGAGTATGTTATCTTGTCTTTTTCAGTGGGGATGAAGCTAAGGTACCGGGTATCTTGCAGAAAGAATTTCCGGGCTCGGCCATCGTTAAAGAAAAGAACGGGCACATAAGGAGTGCGCTGGATTACCTCCTTGGACAACCCACCGGGCAGGTCCACCTCCACATCAAGGGCGCAGCCGACCATCTACCCATCTGGCAGGCGCTGACCAGGGTGCCGGCCGGCAAACTGGTTTCCTATGGTACCCTGGCAAAGGCTACCCACCGGATGGCGCAAGACATCGGAGTAGCCATGGGCGACAATCGCCTGGCGATACTAATACCCTGTCATCGCGTGATCAAATCCACCGGCGAACTGGGTCAATACCACTGGGGGGCCAAACGCAAGCAGGCTATGATCATCAAAGAGGCTGTTGTATGATCAACTATCCCAACTTACTACCCGCAGACGGCGAGATTTACCTGGTCCATGCGTTGTTTGATCCTACGGAAAGTCAAGCGATGCTTGATCACCTGACAGCAACTATTCCATGGAAGCAGGAACCCGTTAAGATCATGGGTCGGGAGATCATGCAGCCGCGGCTCACCGCGTGGTACGGCGATCCGGGCAAATGTTACAGCTATACCGGGATAACCATGCAACCCCTAACCTGGACCAAAGAGTTGCTGCATATCAAGCAGGCGGTGGAGAAAGTATCCGGTGAACAATTTAACAGTGCCCTGTTGAACCTGTACCGCGACGGCGCCGACAGTGTCGGCTGGCACCGGGACAACGAGAAGTCTCTCGGGATCAACCCGGTTATCGCGTCCGTGAGTTTTGGCGAGCCCCGGGAGTTTTCACTGAAACACTACAAGGGTAAAAAGCTATGGGTAAAAATATTGCTTGCTTCCGGCAGCTTGCTGTTGATGCGAGGCGAGACACA
>Ga0105240_10006596_pt1 | contig 17039 bp, 14 predicted proteins | sample KBSC54metaG_FD_80426 | JGI IMG/M metagenome (GOLD analysis project Ga0105240, IMG submission 80426) | Corn rhizosphere microbial communities from Kellogg Biological Station, Michigan, USA - KBS C5-4 metaG | ecosystem: Host-associated > Plants > Roots > Rhizosphere > Soil | place: Michigan, USA...
CACGCGAGTAGGCGATCAGTACGTGATTCCGCAGGGGCTCCACACCGGCGACAAAGTGGTGGTGGACGGCAGCATCTTCCTGCAATTCATCGAAACGCAATGAGCGCGCAGCTACCCCAGGGGGAAGCTCCCCGCGAGGCTTCCCTGATCAACCGCATCGTCGCCTTCGCGCTCGGCCAGCGACTGCTGATCATACTGCTGTCGCTGGCGATTGCGGCCGCCGGAGTGTGGGCCTACGAGGTCCTGCCGATGGACGCGTACCCCAACCTCTCGCCGCCATACGTGGAGATCATCTCGCAGTGGCCAGGGCATTCGGCCGAGGAGGTCGAGCGGCTGATCACCGTGCCGATAGAGCGCGCGATGAATGCGATTCCCGGGCTCACGACCAAGCGCTCGATCTCCCTCTACGGCCTCTCTGATGTCACGCTGACCTTCGCCGACGGCGTGACGGACTATTTTGCCCGCCAGCGCGTATACAACCGCCTTCCCGGCATCACCCTGCCGAACGGCGTCTCGCCGTCACTGTCACCGCTGTCGCCGCCGTCGGGCCTGGTCTACCGTTACGTACTGCAGAGCTCCGATCGCTCGCCGATGGACCTCAAGACCATCGAAGATTGGGTGATCGCGCCGCAATACCGCTCGGTGCCGGGGGTTGCCGACGACTCCGCTTTCGGCGGCGGCAACATGCAGTACCAGGTATTGCTCAACCCCGTGAAGATCGCGGCGCTCGGTCTCACCGTCACGCAGGTGCAGACGGCAATCGGCGCGAACAACAGCAATGGCGGCGGCGGTTTCTACTCCCAGGGCGGGCAGTTCTTCTACGTCCGGGGCCTCGGCCGCATCCGCACCCTGGAGGACATCGGCAACATCGTGCTCGCGGTGCACGATGGCACGCCGATCCTGGTGAAGGACGTCGGCCTGGTGAGGATCGGCATTGCGCCGCGCCTGGGCGAGTTCGGCTACATGAGCCAGCCTGATGCCGTCGAAGGTGTGGTACTGGCACTGACGGGCAGCAAGGCCCAGGACGTGTTGCAGCGGGTCGAGGCGAACACGCAGGAGCTGAACGCACAGATCCTGCCCAAGGACGTGAAGATCCATCCCTTCTACGATCTCACCACCCTGATCCAGCAGACCAAGCAGGTCGTCCTGCGCAACCTCACGATCGGCATGGTGCTCGTGATCGTGGTGCTGATCTTTTTCCTCTACGACGTGCGCGCCGGCCTGATCGTCGCGGTCACCATCCCGCTGTCGCTCCTCTGCGCCTTCCTGTTGCTCGATCTGAAGAACGCCTCGGCGAATCTGTTGTCCATCGGCGCCGTCGACTTCGGCATTCTCGTCGACGGTGCGATCTTCATGGTCGAGAACATCTTCCGCGAGTTGGCGGCGCGACGCGGCACCGAGTACCGGATCAGGGACGTGATCCTCGGCGCTGCCGCGGAGATCGACCGCCCGCTGGTGTACTCCGTCGCGGTGATCGTCGCGAGCTTCCTGCCGATCTATTTCCTCACCGGGCCGTCGGGCACACTCTTCAGGCCGATGGCCGACACCATGATCTTCGCGCTCATCGGCTCGCTGGTCGTGACTCTCACCCTGCTGCCGGTGCTGTGTGCCGTCTTCATGCGCAAGGGTGTACGCGAGCGCCTCAATCCGCTCTACGAGAAGGTCAAGGGAGGATATGCGCGGATATTGCGGGACGCGCTGCATGCCCCCTGGCGGGCGGTCGTGATCCCGCTGGTATTGCTCTTGGTCGCGCTGCTGATGACGGCGGGAATCGGCGCGGAGTTCATGCCGACCCTCGATGAGGGCGCTCTGTGGGTCCGGGCGACGATGCCCTACACCATTTCCTTCGAGAAGGCTTCGGAGATCTCGCCGCAGATATCCGAGGTGCTGCGCTCATTCCCGGTCGTGACCACGGTCACCTCGGAGCTCGGCCGACCCGACGACGGCACCGACTCCACCGGATTCTTCAACGACGAGTTCTTCGTCGGCCTCAAGCCCTACTCGCAGTGGCATGGCCGGTACCGCGACAAGCAGGCGTTGATCGCCGCCATCGATGCCCGGCTGCAGAAGTTCCCCGGCATCCAGTTCAACTACACCCAGCCGGCAGAGGACGCGGTGGACGAGGCCGAGACGGGCCTCAAGAGCGCGCTCGCGGTGAAGATTTACGGACCCAACCTGCAGAAGCTGCAGGAGCTCGCCCGCTCGGTCAAAGCCGTGATGACGCGGGTGCGAGGGATCACCGACATCACCCTGGTGCACGAGCTCGGCCAGCCCAATCTCGCGATCGACATCGACCGCGCCAGGATCGCGCGCTACGGGCTCAACGTCGATGACATCAACAACGTGATCGACGCGGCGATCGGTGGCGATGTCGCCACGGACGTGGTGCAGGGCGAGAAGGAGTTCGATCTCGTGGTACGGCTGCAGCCGCAGTTCCGCAGCAATCCGCTCCAGATCGGCGACATCCCGGTCGCAACGCCCGGCGGGCAGGAGGTGCCGCTCAAGGAGCTCGCGACCATCCGGGTCGAGAATGGCGCCTCGTTCATCTACCGGGAGGCCGATTCGCGCTATATCGGCGTGCAGTTCTCGGTTGCCGGACGGGACCTTGCGGGCGCCGTGGGCGATGCGATCCACCAGGTCGCCGGGCAGGTGAAGATGCCGCAGGGCTATCGCATCGAGTGGGGCGGGGAATACCAGCAATACACGGCCTCGCGCGCGCAGATGCGGATCATCCTGCCACTGACCGTGTTGGCGATTTTCGGGCTGCTGTTCGTTCTCTACGGCAACTTCAAGTTCCCGTTGATCGTCGTCGTCGGCGTGCTGCTGTCGGCGCCCTTCGGCGCGGTGCTCGCGATGTGGCTCACCGGTACAGCGTTCTCGGTGTCCTCGGGCATCGGCTTCATCGTGCTGTTCGGCGTCTCGGTGCTGACGGGGGTGATCTACACCTCCTGTGTGAACGAGTTGCGCCTGGCCGGCATGGATATCGTGCAGGCCACCCGTGAGGCCGCGGTGCTGCGGCTGCGCCCGATCGTGATGACCGCGCTGGTCGCGGCGCTCGGCCTTCTGCCGGCCGCGATCGCGACCGGTGTCGGTACCGACTCGCAGCGGCCGTTCGCCCTGGTGATCGTGACCGGCATGATCTCCCGACTCCTGATCGGCGTGTTCGTGGCGCCGGCGCTCTATCTGCTGGTGGCGCGCTCCGGAGACAGGCTGCAGGTCTAGGCAAGCCGTGCGCGTGAGCCGCTCAGTTCTCCGTCAGCGCATTCTCGCGATCATCGCGGCATTCGCGATGGTGACGGTGATCTGCGGCTTCACGGCGCAGGGCTTCTCCACACATGCCACCGGCTCGGATCACACAGACTGGTCCATGCACTTCACGGGCGTGTCCGGCTCTGCGCCCAAGCCCGCTCCGGTCGCCCGGCCGGTCCTCGCAGGTCGACTACCTCCACCGATTACCTCGCCTGCACCACGCATTTCTCGCCGGGCGCGCGCTCATCTCGCCCGCGGCCCGCCAATCCAGCTCCAGCCAGCATCCTCTGCCGCTTGAGCCGTGTCACGCCGCTCCTGCCCTCCGGCAGGAGCGCGCGTCCGCTGCTTCAAAGCATTTGGTGCACAGCCCCGGCATCCGTCCCGCCCTGTATGAACACGGCGGCGCGCGACCCCCGGGGGCTATGGGATTGGAGCCTCTTCGCATGCTCGACTTCAAGCACAACCAGGCGGCCGTCGCCCTCGCGATGGCCGTGATTGCCATCTCCCCCGTGGTTGCCGCCGCCGCGGTAAACGACGGCGCGACGTCCAACGACACCACCGCGCCTCCCTCAGGCGCCTCTGACCCGGGCGCTGCCTCCCCGGCCAGCGCTTCGGCGCAAGCCAGCGCGAGCGATCAGTCCTTGCCGGCTACCGGCTCACTCAAAACCGTCGTGGTCAGCGCCATGCGCCTCGATGCCGCCCGCGCCGGAATCCAGACGCAGACCGGCGCCTCGACCTACACCATCAACGCGCAGGCCATCCAGGCGGCGCCGGGTGGGGACAACGTGCAGCTGAATCAAGTAATCCTGCAGGCGCCGGACGTGGCACAGGACTCATTCGGTCAGATGCACATTCGCGGCGAGCACAACGGCCTGCAGTACCGCCTGAACGGGATCATCCTGCCTGAGGGCATCGCTGTTTTCGGACAAACGCTCGATCCGCGCTTGATCCAATCGATGCAGCTCATTACCGGCGCCCTCCCGGCGGAATACGGACTCGACACCGCCGGCATCATCGACCTGACCACGAAGAGCGGCGCGCTCGACCGCCATGGCGCGGTCTCGCTCTACGGCGGCAGTCACGGAGAGATGCAGCCGAGCATCTACGATGGCGGCACGGCGGGAAAACTCACGTATTTCGTCACCGGAGACTACCTGCAAAGCGACCTCGGAATCGAATCGCCCGACAGCAGCGTGACTCCACTGCACGATACGACCAGGCAGTATCACGGCTTCGGCTACTTCGACTATCTCATCGACGCGAACAACCGGGTCAGTGTCATCCTGGCGACCTCGCGCGACCGATTCCAAATTCCGGATCAGGCGGGGCTCACGCCCGGACTCGGCCTCACCGTGAACGGCATAAACGCTTATCCCAGCGCGAGCCTCGATGAGAGCCAGACCGAGATCAATCACTACGGCATCGTGAGCTTCGAGCACCTGCAGGGAGCGCTGGACCTGCAGACGTCCTTCATCGCGCGCTACGCCAGCCTGACGTTCATGCCGGATAGCCTGGGGGACTTACTGTATGACGGCATCGCACAGAACGCCTTCAAGCGCGACGTGTCCTACAGCTGGCAGACCGATGCATCCTACCATGTTGGCGACAACCACACTGTGCGCACAGGTTTCTACCTGCAGTACGACCAGTCGGCGAGCCGCACTGCATCGCAGGTGCTGCCGGTCGACGCCAACGGTAACCAGACGAGCGATGTACCGCTCCCGATCATCGACAACGGCAGTGACATCCAGTCGATAGAGAGTGCATACATTCAAGATGAGTGGAATCTCCTGCCGGCGCTGACGCTGAACTACGGGTTGCGCTTCGATCACTACAACGCGTTCTCGAGCGGCCAGCAGACGAGCCCACGCGTCAACCTTGTGTGGAAGCCCATGGGGGGTATGACGGTGCACGGCGGGTACTCGCGATACTTCTCCCCGCCGCCATTCGAGCTGGTCGCGGGGAAGACGCTCGAGCTGTTCCAAGGCACGACGGCCGCCTCAGAGGTGATACGAGACACGCCGCCGCTCGCCGAGAAGGCGAACTACTACGACATCGGAATCGAGCAGCGCTTCAGCAACGGCTTCACCACCGGAGTAGATACATACTACAAGCAGTCGGCGAACCTCATCGACGAAGGCCAGTTCGGTGCACCGATCATCCTGACGCCCTTCAACTATCGGTACGGCCAGCAGTACGGGGCCGAAATAACGGCAAGCGTTACACGCGGACACCTCGCGGCATATCTCAATCTTGCCACCCAGCGGGCCCGCGGAAAGCAGCTCGAGACGGCGCAATTCAACTTCGGCGCCGACGACCTCGCCTACATCACCGGCCACTGGATCTCGCTCGATCACGAGCAGCAGTACACCGGATCGGCCGGCGTCTCGTACGACTGGCGGAACACGCTCTTCAGCGCCGACATGCTCTACGGCTCGGGGCTCAGGGCGGATCTGGAGCTGCCGGACGGCAGCAGCATCCCGAATGGCGCCCATCTACCTTACTATCGCCAGATCAATCTCGGAGTGCGCCACTCCTTCACGAGCTGGGACATTGGGTCCGAAGGGACCTATCCGACGCTGCGGTTCGACATCACCAATGTGTTCGATACGATCTATGAGATCCGCAACGGCACGGGCGTCGGTGTGGGGGCGCCGCAGTTCGGACCGCTACGGGGCATCTTCGTCGGTATCTCCGTGCCGTTCTGACGGTGGGGTTTCCGATGACAGCGAGTATTGTCAGAACATCAGCCCGAGGCCCAACCCGGAGTAGTGAGAGAACCCACCGAGACTACCCGCTATTTGCACGCCCTCCTCCACGTCCACCACGAGGTCCGGAGTAAGGAGGAATTGCATGCCACCGTCGGCGTTGGTCCCCGAGCCCTGGCGGTACCCTGAGTGCGACTGCGCGTAGACCTCGGCAAAGAGCTGCACCCGTGAGCTCGCCGCCCACGTCACCACCAGATCGGGATTGAAGCTCTGGAAGCGCCGACCGCCTGCCGCCGTGGGCTCGGTCTGCGAGGTTGCGCCGACCATCAACGACAGGCCGAGCGGACCATTGCCGTAGCTGACGATCGCATTGAGCGCGCCGCCGACCCCGTGGCTGCCGAACGTGCCGTCGCCCGAAGGCAGCGTCGTGAGCGCTTCCGCGGTCCACTGCCAGTGCTCGCTGTAGCCGAGCACGTGTTTGATGCCGATCGTGGTCGGCCCGAACCCGCGTAGCGTCACCGGCGGACTGTCCGGTGCGCCATGGACCGACTGATGCTGGAAATCGGGCGGCAGCCAGACGAGCTCCGAATTGTCCGGCAGACCCCAGCGCAGCGCGAGATTCGGCAGCATGTAGAACCTGCCGCCGGGCGCCGGATACAGGTTGCCTGCGATCGCACCTGCCTCGAGGTCGAGCATCCCCTGCGGAACCACGCAGCCGGAGTCCTCGACGGTCGGCCGATCGATCACGGCCAGAAAGCCCGACGGTCCGCTGCAGGAAGGCGGTGGACTCACCGCTTGCGCCGCCGGGACGGATGCCGCTGCGAGAGCGGCGAGTGCAAGAGCGCAGAATATCCGCTGCGTGCTCAACGATGTTTCCCTATGGACGGGATCGAAGTTACGGGACTTTGCAGGTACGATTGGCCGGCCATGACAACATCGTCGCGAACAGCCGCACGCCGGCGCCTCTATCCACCCATCAAAGCTTACCGGACGGGCTTTCTGCGCGTATCGGAGCTGCACGAGATTTACTTCGAGGAATCCGGAAACCCCGATGGCAAGCCGGCGGTGTTCCTCCACGGCGGGCCCGGCGGCGGCACGGAGCCCAAAATGCGCCGCTTCTTCGATCCGGCGCGCTATCGGATCATTCTGTTCGATCAGCGCGGCTGCGGCAGGAGCCGGCCGCACGCGAGCCTGGTGGACAACACCACCTGGCACCTGGTCGATGACATCGAGCGCCTGCGTCAGCATCTTCACATCGAGCGCTGGCTGGTATTCGGCGGCTCGTGGGGATCCACGCTGGCGCTCGCGTACGCCGAAAAGCATCCCGAGCGGGTGACGGAGCTCATCCTGCGCGGGATCTTCATGCTGCGACGCTGGGAGCTCGACTGGTTCTATCAGCGCTCCGACGGCACCGGTGCCCTGTACCCGGATCTGTGGGAGCCCTATGTCGCCCTCATTCCGCAAGGAGAGCGCGCCGACATGATGCGCGCCTACTACGCCCGCCTCACGAGTGATGATGCCGAGGTGCGAAAGCGTGCGGCCAAGGCGTGGTCCGTCTGGGAAGGCGCCACCAGCAATCTGCGTCCAGCCGCGGACTACATCGCCAAATTCGACGAGGACCGCTTCGCCGAGGCATTCGCACGCATCGAATGCCATTATTTCGTCAACGGCGGCTTCTTCCGGGCCGACAGCCAACTCCTCGATGACGTGCATCGCATCCGCCACATTCCCGGCATCATTGTGCAGGGGCGTTACGACATCGTCTGTCCCATGAAGAGCGCCTGGGACCTGCATCGCGCCTGGCCGGAGGCGGACCTGCGCATCGTACCGGATGCCGGCCACTCCGCCTTCGAGCGCGGCAACCTCCACGAGCTCATCGTTGCGACCGACCGGTTTGCCGATTTCCGAGATCGGGGTGACGCCAACTCCAGCGCGCCGTCTAGTGAAGGCGATCAGGGACTATGTTGAGAACTTTGCCTTCCAACCCTCCGAGACCTAAAACCGCGCAGTAAGGGGCTGGCCGGAAGGCTCAATTCGGAGGGCGGCTTCTCTCGGCCATCTCCATGCGTACCAGACGATCAGCGAAGTACAAGCGACTTCTATCGCCCCAAAGAACACATAGTAAGAAGATGTTCCCATGAGATGAAGGACTGGAAGGATGAAACTGGTCAAGAGAACAGCGGCAGTTTCTATCATGCCCGCGCCGATGTTCGCCCAACGATTTGCCGTGGGCTTCAGGATCCGCGACAGGAGGATCATCGTTATGGGGATCTCCATGAGTATTGCGATTCCCAACCACGCTCCCTGGGAAAAATGAAGAACACCTGGACCTCCTTTACCCGACCCCAATACGTCAACGCAGAAGAACACATCCGCATAGATATAGTTGAGCGTGGCCACCAACCATAACACAGAGAGCCTGACTCGGGTATCTTGCATGGAAGTCTCCTGTGCCGCCTAAGCGGGCCGTGATCTTCAGTCTACCGCCAGTAAATCCGGACGATTGGAGTACCAACCGGTGAACCGCACGCGGATTGCCCAAAACACCAGTAGGCCGAGCGCGGCGAACTGAGGGAGAAAGAGGAGCAGGAGCGGCAGGCGTACGCCGTGCGGCAGCAGCCGCGGCAAGCCGTTGGTGAAGGCCGAGCCGGCCGCCATCGACAGGCCCAGACACATGCGCCACAGGTGCCGCCCAATGCGCCGCGGGCCGGCAATGCCGTCGGCCCACAGCATCCGGGCATCCCCAATCGTCGCCAGCGCGATGAGGAATGTGAAAGCATAGAGAGCGATACGTACGGGACCTTCGAGGGGCATTGCGCTTCTGAGCCAGGGCGTGAGGCCAACCGCCAGATCGAAGCTCAGCAGGGCGAAGGGCGCGCAGAGACAACAGATGACGAGGAAGGCTGCTTTATCCGCGAACCCCGTCGTGCGCTCCTTACGCCGCACCGCCAGCCACGCGGTCACCACCAGATAGATCGTGAAAGTGCCGATGAGCAGGTTCGGGATCTGATCCGGTATCCGTACCGCAAGATAGTCCGCGAAGACCGCCATCACGAGCATCGAAGCGACGAACACCATGCCGGCAACGCGGTGCAGGCGTTCACCCTTGGCTGAGAGCACCGCCACCGTGCCCGCGAGCAAACCAACCGTACCTCCGCCGATGTGCAGCCCGAATGCCAACGGCATCAGGGCGGACAGCAAGGTCGATGGCGCGGCTTGCAGCATCATATGGGTAGACCCCCCCGCTTGGATCAGGTCAGATCGGCCCCTGCCGCCTGCGCAGCCACACCGCCCCCGCGATGAACGCCGCGAACAGCGCCAGTCCGATCCACAGCCCCGGGCTTGCGAGGAAAGCGCTCAGGTTGGCGAGTGTCGGCGCCGCCATGGGCATGTTGTGGTGCGGCGGGAAGGGAATGGCCGCCGGGCCGCCGCCCAGGCGGGACAACAACACGTGTGCAAACACCGAGCTGTTGAAAACCAGCTTCTCGAAGATCAGCACCGCCACGATCGGCAGGATGGCCCAGAGGAAGGCCGCGCGCCGGGCCCATCCGGAGACGAGCAGCAGCCAGCCGTAGATGGGAGCGTAATAGAGCGCGTGCACCGTCACCAGGTGATAGAGCATTCCCGCCCACATGGCGAGCAGCGGCACCTGTGCCCATAGGGCGGCCACATCGAGACCTCTACCAAGGAGCACCGCACTGCCGGTCAGCAACATGAATCCCTGCGTGACCACGATGATCGCAATGGTGATCACGGGAAGGATGACCATCGGGATGATGGACTTGGAGACAACGGTCGTGACGTCGGAAACCGGCAGTGACTTCCAGAAGAGAATGCTGCGGTCCGCCCGTTCCCCGTGCAGCGCCCCGAGACAGTAAATCACTGCGATGACCAGATAGGTCAGCATCAGGGCCCCTGAGGTCATATCGAACGGCATCTCGATCAGGCGCGCCGGCGAGAACTGTGGAAACCGGGCATGGCGCGGCAGCGGGAATGGAATTCGGGCGGCGCCTATGGTGAATCCGACCAGGAACACGGCGGCGACGATGAGCGGCACGATGTAGATCCAGCGGTGCTCCCACAGCTCGCGCAGCAGCGACCAGTACGCGAGGCGCAGCGGCGACAGCGCCGCAGGCCCGGATGCCGAGGATCCGCCCGCATGCGCGGGCAGCGGCTCGGGAGTTTCGGGCATCGCGTTCGACTCGGTGCTGCTCATGTTCGACGCCCCTCCGCCTGACGATCGTTCGACGCGTTGCCGATCACCGCAACGAACACATCGGCAATCCCAGGTGTGCGCACGTCGCCGAGCTGCTGCAGCTGCCGCCGGTCCGCTCCATCGAAGAGCAGCGTGCTGCGGCCGAAGACCTGGCGCTCGTGGATCGGTCTCAGCTCCCGCGCGGCAGCGAGGCGCTCCGGATGCAGGGTTACTTCGGCGTAGCGCCTCTCGAATTCCTCCATGCTGCAGGCAAGCACGATCCGGCCATGGTGGATGAACATGAAGTCCGTGAGTACGTTCTGGATCTCTTCGACCTGGTGGGTGGTCACCACGATGGTGCGGGCGCCGTCGAAATAATCGGTCAGCAGCGCATCGTAAAATTGCTTGCGGTACAGGATGTCGAGCCCGAGGGTGGGCTCATCCAGCACCAGCAACCGCGCATCGATGGCCATGACGAGAGCGAGGTGCAGCTGCGTCACCATGCCCTTCGACAGCTCCCTCACTCTGCTGCTTCGCCGGACGTCGGTCTTCGCCAGCAGCTTCTCGGCCTTGGCGCGATCGAACCTCGGGTGCACGCCAGCTACGTAGTCGAGCGCCTGCGACACCCGCATCCAGCGGGGCAACACCGCAACGTCAGCGATGAAGCATACGTCGCGCATCAGGGCATCCCGCGCTGCCCACGGATCGTGGCCGAGGACCCGGAGCTCCCCCTCGAACGGAATCAGGCCGAGGATCGCGTTGAGGGCGGTGCTCTTTCCCGCGCCGTTGGGCCCGATGAGCCCGAGGATGCGCCCCGGCTCGACGCTCAGATCGATTCCGTCAAGCGCGACGGTCGTCCTGAACTTCTTGCGCAGCCCACGTGCCTCAATGACTGACATGGCTCACCGTTTGCCTTTCGAGGGTGGTCGCTCATCCGACGGCTCGCCATCGCCGGCGCCGTTCAGAAGCTCTTCCGGCGTCAGGCCCAGGCGTCGGATGCTCGCCAATATCACCGGCCACTCCTCGCTCAGGAATCTGCGCCGGCGGTCCCGCAGGACCTGCTGGCGCACGCCCGACTTGATGAACATACCGATACCTCGCCGTTTCTCGACGATCTGCTCGTCGGCCAGCTGCTGATAAGCCTTGAGGACGGTGAGCGGATTCACGCGGTAGTCCGCCGCGACGCTGCGAACCGACGGCAGCGCATCGCCTTCACCGATCTCACCATCGAGAATCATGGCCACCACTCGGTCCCGCAGCTGGCGGTAGATCGGCTGGCCCTCGCTCCACTGCTCGCTCACGCGGGGTTCCTGCCTGGGCTCGGGTCTTCGGGCCGGGAGTGCGTCCAATCGGCCCAGCGCTCGATATCGAGGCCGCTGATGAGCAGCCACAGCGTGAGCAAGCCCTCGCCCACGGCGCCGGGAATCAGGTTGTATGGATAAACACGGCCCACGAGCCATGGGGAGACGAAAGTGGCGTAGGCGAGACCGCCAACGACCAGCAACACGCCGAGGGATCGCGGCATGAATCTCGAACGGTAGATCAGACAGCCACTCAGCAGGCAATGAATCCCGAAGGGCGCGAGAGCGAGGGCGTAGAGCGTGTTGAAGGCATGCGCAGAGTAGGCGCTGCCGGCGAGATCGAGCGCGCCGAAATAGTCCAGCGAGCCGATGATCATGATCGCGACGAAGATCAGCCGGAATGCGAGCGCCGCGAGCGCTAGCTTGCGGCTCACCGGCTTGAAGAGCGTATAGAAAATGAGCGCCACGGCCGTATCGCACGCCATCGTCACCAACATTCGCAGCGGCGTGGCCGTCGCAGCGCCGCTGGGCGCGACGATGAAGATGAGCAGGTAATAAACACCGGCAATCCGGGCCAGAAGACGCGGTGAATCAACTGCAGTCGGTCGCTCCACGGCAGGCGCCGAGGGATGCCTCATGGTCAGGATGCTCATGCAGCGCTTTGCGTCATGGTCATATAGTGCTCTACTTGACTATATCACCATATCTGCAGCTGTCAAGCCCGACCGGCTGTGCCGCGACGCAGTCCGGGATGGAATCAGGCAACCGGCCCGCACGCGGGCGGCAGGCACGCTCCTGTTATTGCGAATCCGCCCGGCGTCCGCGCACGAGCGCATCGGGGTGACGCTCGAGGTAATCGGCCAGCTCGCGCACCGATCGGGCAGCCTGGCTGAGCTCGCTCATCAACTGCGGCAGGTCCGTGCCGGCCGGTGCGTTGCCGCCGGCCCGCTGCTGAACCAGGGTCAGCGTGCGCTGCATGGACTCGGAGGTAGCACGCAGGGACTTGAGGAGTTGGTTGAGATTGGGTCGTGTCTGGACGGCGAGCTGATCGAGGTGCGTCAGAACGCGGTTGAGTGACAGCACTGCATCGTGAAGCTCAGGTCCGGTCGTCGCCTTGTTGAGATTTCGCAGCACATCGTTCAGGTTGTGCAGGGTTTCCGTGATCAACGGCGGCCCGGCGGGGGTACCCTCGGCAGCTTGCTCATTGTCGTAGAGCTGGAAGAGGCTGCCGGCGGCGCTCGGCGCATCTGCCATGGCGGTGGAAGAGGTCTCGAAGGCGACACCGCCCGCAAGGAGCTGTTGCCACGAGTTCGCCCGCACCTGCAGGCCTTGTGTCCCGAACGTCATGGCCACGCCGCCGGCATTCCAGAATCGCGTTCCAGGATGCACCAGCTGGTCGTGCGGCGAGCGAATGAAAGCCGTGACCGTGACTTGATGTCCGTCCCGGGCGAGCGCGTAGCCGGTCACCATGCCCACCTCGATGCCGCGGTAGGTCACCGGTGCGCCACGGGTGAGGGAGCTGAGATCCGGCGCGTGCAGGGTGAAGGCCCGCCCAGGCGTTCCCGGCGGCACGATCGGCTGGCTGTCGAGGCCGATGAAGCGCGTCCGCGCCTGACCGCTCCTGCCCGGATACATCTCGATGTAAGTGCCCGACACGATGGTCGAGAGTCCGGAGATACCCTGAACTCCCAGGTGCGGCGTGACGACATAGAAGATGGTGGAGTCGGTGAGATAAGGCGTCGCCCGCCGGCTCATGCGCGCGTGCACGATCACGCGCCGCATGTCGTGCGTCAACTGCAGCGAGGTCACGGTACCGAGCACGGCATTGAGATGTTGGATCGTCGATTGGCCGGCCTGCAGACCCTGTGCAGCGCTGAACGAAATCGTGATTTCAGGACCCCGTTCCGCAATCGTCCGATACGCCAGCCACGCCACCACGCCGGCAGCAGCTATCGGCACCACCCAAACCCACGCGACCCAGCGGTGCGCCCTCACGCGTGCTTCGACGGGTTCACCCGAGCGGTGCTGCTCGAACTGCTCGTGCGGTTCGTGCCGATGCTGCGGGTCCTGCGGCTCGTCTGGCATTACCGGTCATCTCCCCTGTTGCGCGTCCCACATGAGCCGCGTGTCGAAGGTTCGCGTGGCGATCATCGTAAGCACCACCACCGCCGCAAAGGCCGTGAGACCGGCGCCTGCCCGAGCCTGCGCGATTTCGCCGAACTGCAGCAGGGCCACCAGTACCGAGGCGACGAACACATCGATGTTGGACCAGGAGCCGACTGCATCGATGAGGCGGAAAAAGCGGGTGCGTGCGAGCACCGTCCGCCGTGAGCCCTGCAGGGTCGCGAGCAGCATCCAGGTGAGCCCGCACAGCTTCAGCAGCGGCACCACGATGCTCGCCAGAAAAACGATGAGCGCCAGCGGCCAGAGCCGGTTGCGGATCAGCTCGAGCACCCCGGTGATGATGGTGTTGGATTGCTCGTGGCCGAAGCTGACGAGTGTCAGCACCGGGAGCGCGTTGGCCGGAATGTAGAGGAGGAAGCCCGCCGCCACGAGAGAGGCTGTGACCTTGAACGCATACGGCTTGCGGGCATGAAGCGTCGCGCCACAGCGTGGGCAGCCACCCCCGGCATAAGCATCGCTCACCAACAGCTCACACGTCGTACAGGCAATCGCGTCGCCGTGACTGGCACGGGCGAGCACCTGCCGTCGCGATCCCCATCTCGAATGGCGTCTGGCATGCCGCAATGGCAATTCATCCCAGACGGTCCGCTCATCGAGCTGCGTCAGGGCGAGCAGCAGCGTCAGGGTCGCTCCCATCAGGCACCAGCCTCCGGCAAGCACCTGGACGCCGACCACGAGCCGCAGACGGCTGTAGGCAACGAAGCAGCCGACGAGAAAGATCTCGAGCATCATCCAGGGCCGCAGCAGCATGATCCAGCGGAACACCGGCCCCAGGCGGGCCCGCACCCCCAGCCGCAGCGCCGCCAGCACGACCATCAACGCCATCAGGTAGAGGTAGGGGAAAGCGAGACAGAAGGCGCCGACGAGCACCGCGAGCGATGCGAACCCCTCGTGCCAGAGGCCGACGATCCCACTCCAGAGCCAGCAGGTTCTCACCGCCCCGTGCGCAGCCACGCTGAGCAGCGGCTCGACGGTCGCCGGAAGCAGCCCGAGGAATGCCGCCAGCGCAAGCGCAAGCGGAGCATCTACCCGCCCCGTTGCCGGCCCCGCGAGCAGCCGGGCGCAACGCCGGCATTCGGCACTATGCCCGTGCGGCATCTTCGGCAATCGCTGCAGCAGCCCGCAGTCCGGGCATGCCACCCTCACCTCATGCTCAGCAGTAGCCATGGCTCAGGCCCAGCAGCAAAGCGGGTGCCTTGCAGTAAGACTTCACTCCCGGCATGTCGCGGTCAGGAGGTCGTCATCGCCCGTAACCCCCTGCTGCCGCAGCCAGACTCGTGCGTCCTGGGCGTCGCGCTCGAACCACGCCCGCGAGCTCCCGAGTCGGAAACTGTAGCCCCAGGCATCCATATCGGCGAACACCCGGTCCCGCCCGACGCCCCGAAGCTCACCGGCGAGCAGCACCTGCAGATAACATACGGCCGATTCCTCCAGGTCATCGCCCCCGGCGTCCCGATCCAATCCCGCGCGCCGCTCCGGTGTCATGCAGATGTAGTGACTGGCCTCATGGAGGACCGAGTGTAGCGGCGTATCGAGCCGTGCGTAGAGGCGATCGCCCTTGAGCCCTGCCTCGCTCTCTCCCCAGTAGGACCCCGGAATCACCTCGTTGGGGGCAAGCAGAGAGAGGTTGAGGCCATAGCGCTCGAGCAGCGCCGCCAGGGCCACCCGATCGAGCGCGCTCAGCAGCAGCATGTCAGCTGCCGGACACCCTGGAGAGCCGGCGCATCACGATGTCGGCGAGATCCTGGCCCATGGCCTGCTGCAGGATGGCCTCCTCGTGCTCCTTGGCGAGCAGCAGGCTCTCATCGAAGCTATAGGAGCGCACGGTCACCACTTGTTGGGGCGCGAGAAGCTCCTTGCCGCCGCCGGCGGTCACGCGAAAGCGGACCGTGTAAGTCACCTGGTACTCGGTCGGGCGGTTCTGCGCCGAGACGGACAGCACGCGGCGCGTCACGGCATCATCGAGGATGTCGACCACGGCACTCGCCCTGTCGGGCGTGTCGACCGGGTGCGCACCGGATATCAACATCTCGCGCCGCAGGCTCTGCACGAAGTCGCTTTGCTCATCGAGGGCCTGGATATAGGGCGCGCGGATCGGTTGCGGCAGGGGCACGTGCCCTTCGAGGTGAAAGCCGCAGCCCGCGAGCAGGACAACCGCCGTCGCCAACAGCCAGCGCCCGGCGCTGCGCTCCGCAGCCGGCCGTGAGGCCGCGAGGTGCCCGGTCACGCCGTCCTCAGCCATCCTGTTGTCCACCCGTCGGCGCGCTCACCACCACGTTGACGATCTGCCTGCCGGGCACCACGATCACTCGTCTTACGGACGTCCTGCCGCCGACGAACTTCATCACGTGATCGTCCGCCAGTGCCGCCTCGCGAATCGCCGCCTCGTCCGCCCCCGCCAGCACACGCACGCGGCCGCGCAACTTGCCGTTCACCTGAACCACGAACTCGATCGATTCCTGTACCAGTGCCGACTCGTCAACCGCCGGCCACGGCTCATCCACCGCCGCCCGCTCGTGCCCGAGCGAGCGCCACAGCTCGTGCGTGACGTGCGGGATGATCGGCGCGAGCATCAGGGTGATGATCTCGAGCGCCTCGTGGCGCACGGCCCGCCCCTGGTCGGACTGATCGTCGAACCGGCCGACGGCGTTGAGAAGCTCCATGCTGGCGGCGATCGCCGTATTGAAGTTGCGGCGTCTGCCGATGTCATCCGTCGATTTCGCGAGCGCATGGTGCGCCGCACGGCGCAACTCGCGCTGGGCATCGCCGAGCGCACCGGTCTTCAAGCGGGACGGCTGACCGCGCTTCACGTGCTCGAAGACGGCATTCCAGAGCCGGCGAATGAACCTCGATGCGCCCTGCACCCCTTCGTCCGACCACTCGAGCGTCTGTTCCGGCGGTGAAGCGAACATCGTGAAGAGCCGGGCCGTATCCGCGCCGAAACGCTTGACCAGTCCCTCCGGATCGACGCCGTTGTTCTCCGACTTCGACATCTTGCCGAGGCCCTGATAGTCGACGCGGATCGTCCCGCCGCCCGGCGCTGTGCTCTCGAATATCTCAGTGCCCGCCGCATCGCGCCGCGAGCGTACGTCCGCGGGGTTGAAGTAACGGCGGCGCCCATCCGCCTGTGTATGGGAGTAGACGTGGTTGAGCACCATGCCCTGTGTCAGAAGATTGGTGAACGGCTCATCTACGCCCAACAGGCCGAGATCGCGCATCACCTTGGTCCAGAAGCGCGCATAGAGCAGGTGCAGCACGGCATGCTCGATGCCGCCGATGTACTGATCGACCGGCAGCCAGTAGGCCGCGCGCTCATCGACCATCGTGCGCTCCTGATCCGGACACGCGTACCGCATGTAGTACCAGGAAGAATCGACGAACGTGTCCATCGTGTCGGTTTCG
>Ga0105240_10006597_pt1 | contig 17039 bp, 15 predicted proteins | sample KBSC54metaG_FD_80426 | JGI IMG/M metagenome (GOLD analysis project Ga0105240, IMG submission 80426) | Corn rhizosphere microbial communities from Kellogg Biological Station, Michigan, USA - KBS C5-4 metaG | ecosystem: Host-associated > Plants > Roots > Rhizosphere > Soil | place: Michigan, USA...
AGCTCGAGGCTGATCCCGAGGTCGACGTGATCGTGATCGCGCGCGGCGGCGGCAGCGTCGAAGATCTCCTGCCGTTCTCGGACGAGGCGCTGCTGCGGGCCGTTTCCGCGTGCTTCACGCCGATCGTGAGCGCGATCGGCCACGAGCCCGATAGCCCACTGCTCGACCTGGTCGCCGACGTCCGGGCGTCGACCCCGACCGACGCAGGCAAGCTCATCGTTCCCGACGTCGCCGAGGAGCAGCGCCGCGTCGTCCAGCTGCGCGAACGGGCCTGGCGCTGCGTCAACCAACGACTCGACCGCGAGCAGCACAACCTCGACGCACTGCGCAATCGCCCCGCGCTTGCCCACCCAGAACGCGACCTTGATCGGCGCACCACCGAGATCGTCGATCTCGTCGCCCGCGCGCGTCGGTGCTTCGCCAGCGGGCTCGACCGCGCCGGCGACGAGGTGGTGCACCTGCTGGCGCGGGTGCGATCGCTGTCGCCGTCCGCCACCCTCGAACGGGGTTACGCGATCGTGCAGGACGCCGACGGGCACGTCCTTCGCTCGGCCGGCGAAACCTCGGTGGGTGCTGCGCTCGCGATCCGGCTCGCGACCGGGCGGCTCAACGCCCAGGTGGCGGAGATCATCGACCCCGGACAGCCATAGGCTGATGCCCGTGGCTGCACAGACCGGTGACGAGATCTCCTACGAGGTCGCCCGCGACGAACTGCTCGAGGTCGTGCGCCAGCTCGAGGCCGGCGGTCTGCCACTCGAGAAGTCGCTCGCCCTTTGGGAGCGCGGCGAGGAACTCGCCGTTATCTGCCAGAACTGGCTCGACGGCGCCCGCAAGCGACTCGACGCCCGTCGTCCAACCACAAGCGAGAGCCCGGACGACGACGAGAGCTGACGCCCGCTCAGCGGCCGACGTGCAGGCTGGCTGCGAGAGCTTTCAGGTTGGCCATGCTCGCGGTGCCGGTAACCACCACAACGCTGCTCGGGCCGTACCAGACCAGGGTGTCTTGCACCTTGCGGTCGCTTTGCACATGCGCCCAGACGTCGCCGTCGATCGTGATCAGGTCCTTGAACACCGCACCCGCGCTCTGCGTCGTCACGAAGCGCCACGAGTTCGCGAGGTGCGCCTCTTCGATCCCTACGTAGCCGTGGTCGGGCGCCAGGTAGCCGATATGCAGGTGCGGGCCGGCCTTGGCGCGGTCGAACCGCACGCTGTTCGGGTACCAGCCGGCCGGCAGCGGAGACGGCGTGTAGACGGCGAAGCCAGGCACCGCCTTCGCCTTGGCGATCGCCGGCCCGGGATCAACCACCTGCACGGCGCCCGCATGCGGCCGCGGCAGGACCACGAACAGGGCAACGGCGACGGCGAGCACCGCTACGGCCGCGACGGCGACGCTGCGCCGGTTGGGCTTCAGCACCTGCCGCAACGAGCCGCCGCTGGGCTCGTCGGAGCCGGGCGGCTGCGCGTGGGAGGTGGCCAGGTCGGTCATCGCGCTGAGGGTGTTCCCGCGCCCACCGCTGTCTCCACTCGACTCCGACATGTCTTTATGGTCGCCGACCGGGCATGCTTTTGCTGCATCGGGTGTGCGACGTGCACGGCGGTAGGGGCCCGCGACGAAAGGATCACCAGGCGTGACCGTCAGCATTGAAACGCCCGACCGCAACCTCGCACTCGAACTCGTGCGGGTCACCGAGGCGGCCGCGATGGCCGCCGGCCGGTGGGTCGGGCTCGGGGAGAAGAACGACGCCGACGCAGCGGCCGTCGACGCCATGCGACGCCTCATCGGCACGGTTTCGATGAATGGCACCGTCGTCATCGGCGAGGGCGAGAAGGACGACGCCCCGATGCTCTACAACGGCGAGCAGGTCGGCGACGGCACCGGCGCCGACTGCGACGTCGCGGTCGACCCGATCGACGGCACCCGGCTCACCGCCATGGGCATGAACAACGCCGTCTCGGTGCTCGCCGTCGCCGACCGCGGCTCGATGTACGACCCATCCGCCGTCTTCTACATGTCCAAGCTCGTGACCGGTTCAATCGCGGCGCCGTACGTCGATATCGAGGCGCCGGTATCCGCAAACATCCGGGCAGTCGCAGCCGCGAAGGGCTGCTCGAACGAGGACGTCACCGTCGTCGTGCTCGACAGACCGCGGCACGCCGACCTCGTGCGGCAAATCCGCGAAGCCGGCGCACGAATCAAATTCATCATGGACGGCGACGTAGCCGGCGCGATCATGGCGTGCCGCGAAGGCACTGGCGTCGACCTGCTGCTCGGTATCGGCGGCACGCCCGAAGGCATCATCGCTGCCTGCGCGGTGAAATGCCTGGGCGGGGTCATCCAGGGCAAGCTCTGGCCGCGCGACGACGCCGAACGCGAGAAGGCGATTGCCGCCGGACACGACCTCAACAAGGTGTTGCGCGGCGACGACCTCGTGCGCTCCGACAACGTGTTCTTCGTAGCGACCGGCATCACCGATGGCGAACTCGTGCGCGGCGTGCGCTACCGCGGTGGCGGTGCAGTCACGAGCTCGCTCGTCATGCGCTCGAAGAGCGGAACCATTCGCACGATCGAGAGCGAGCACCAACTCTCCAAGCTGCGCAGCTACGCGATCGTCGATTACGACCGGCGTCCGCTAGAACACGTCGCATCGCCTGAGCGCACCCGGATTCCCTGAGGCCGGGCCGGCGCTCACTGCGAGGCGGTCGCCCGGGTCTGACGCCGCCGACCTACCCTTGAGGTCATGACCTCCGCTGAGCCGCAATCCGAGTCTGAATTCCGTATCGAGCACGATTCCATGGGCGACGTCCGGGTGCCCCGAGACGCCAAGTGGCGCGCGCAAACCCAGCGCGCCGTCGAGAACTTCCCGGTTTCCGGGCTGACCATCGACCGCGACCTCATCGGTGCGATCGCCTCCATCAAGGGTGCTGCCGCCACCGTGAACGCCGAGCTCGGTGTCGTCGCCGACGACATCGCCAAGGCGATTCACGAGGCGGCCACTGAGGTCGCCCGCGGCGATTGGGACGCCCACTTCCCCATCGACGTCTTCCAGACCGGCTCGGGCACCTCAAGCAATATGAATACCAACGAAGTGCTCGCAACCCTCGCCAGCGAGCGGCTCGGTTCGCCGGTGCACCCCAACGACCACGTCAACGCATCGCAGTCTTCCAACGACACGTTCCCCTCGGCGATCCACATTGCCGCGACCCGCTCGATCATCGTGAATCTGATTCCTGCTCTGCGTCACCTCGAAGCATCGTTGTCGCGTAAGGCAGAAGAGTTCGCGGACGTCGTCAAGAGCGGCCGCACGCATCTCATGGACGCAACGCCCGTCACCCTGGGCCAGGAGTTCGGCGGCTACGCGGCGTCCATTCGCTTTGGGATTGAACGGCTCGAAGGCGCGCTGCCGCGCATCGGCGAACTCCCCCTAGGTGGCACCGCCGTAGGCACCGGTATCAACACCCCGCCCGGCTTTGCGGCGAAAGTCATCTCGGCACTCGCCGCGTCGATGCAGCTGCCGTTGTCGGAGGCGCGCAACCACTTCGAGGCACAAGGGTCGCGAGATGCGCTCGTCGAAGCCAGCGGCGTCCTCCGCGTCATCGCGGTCAGCCTCTACAAGGTGGCGAACGACTTGCGCTGGATGTCGTCGGGCCCGCGCACAGGTCTCGCCGAGATTCACCTGCCCGACCTGCAGCCAGGCTCTTCCATCATGCCTGGCAAGGTGAACCCGGTTATCCCAGAAGCGGTTTGCCAGGTGGTCGCGCAGGTGGTCGGTAACGACACCGCGATTGCGTTCGGTGGAGCTGCCGGCAACCTCGAGCTCAACGTGATGCTGCCAGTCATCGCACGCAACCTGCTCGAGTCGATCCGCCTGCTCGCGAACATCTCGCGGTTGCTCGCCGATCGTTGCATCGACGGCATCGAAGCGGACGCCGACCGGTGCCGGTTCTTCGCAGAGTCGTCGCCGTCGATCGTGACGCCGTTGAACAAGTACATCGGCTACGAGGCTGCAGCGAAGGTTGCCAAGCTCGCCCTGGCGCAGAACAAGACGATCCGTCAGGTCGTCATCGAAAGTGGCTACGTGGCAGATGGAAAACTAACCGAACAACAGCTCGACGAAGCGCTCGACGTGCTCGCGATGACGCGGCCGGCAACGCACTGAGGCACCGAAACACTGAGCCACACGTAAGAAGGGCCGGCACCTGTAGGGTGCCGGCCCTTTCTGCGTGAAGCGCTTAGTACGAGTAGTGACGCACCCAGTACGACCACGCGCCGCACGGCGAACCGTAACGGTCGCTGATGTAGCCGAGGCCCCAGACGATCTGCGTAACCGGGTTCGTGCGCCAGTCCGCACCGGCCGAAGCCATCTTCGAAGCCGGCAACGCCTGTGGAATGCCATACGCGCCAGAGCTCGCGTTGCGTACCGTCGTTTGGTACATGCTCTCGTGCTGCCACAGCTTGTCGAGGCAAACCCACTGGCTTCCGGTCCACCCACGCGTTGCGGCGAGCGCTTGCGCGATGTCGCGAGGCTTGCCCGAAACCGCCGCAAGAGCCGATGAACGTGACTGCTCATGCACCGGACTCTGCTTGGGAGCTGCCGACGGGGGCGCCGACGCCGACTTGTTCGTCGCAGTGCCCGCGGAGGCACCTGCCGGCCCGCTCGCCGACCCGCTCGCCGACCCGAGGCCGTCCAGGCCGCTGCCGGCCAGGATGTTGGGCTGGATGAGACCGTCGGCCAAACCGAACCAAACACCTTGGTGGGAACCCGACATTGATGCCCGATTCCCCGTGCCGTTGCCCGAACTCGTAAGTACGGGCGAGTTTGACGTATCTGTCGCGTTTCCTGCCGCATTGGTGGCTGGGGAGCCGGCGGCACCGGCTGCGAAGGCACCCACGAGGCAGAGCGAAACGACGACGGAGACCGCGCTTGAGGCGATGATTGCCTCACGCATCGGGATCCGACTCATAAAGAGGTTCCTTTCGGGGAAAACAGCACGCGAGGCTGATTCACCAGAACACGCGCATGAAGAGACCCAAGCGCAACCGACTGCAAAAGGTCAGGCCAGTACCGCGGCGCATAGGCGCGTTGGAGGGCGGTACGTCGTGCGGCGCGCCGAAACTGCGTGGCGCTTAGCACGGGGTATGCGCCAAAGCATGCCGTAGCTAACGCCGTTATGCCAATCGGGCAAGCGTGAGCGATGTCACATAGCGAATCAGGTGTGAAAGCTGTGACTGGTGAGAACAGAATCTCACTTTATATCCACAGCTTTCTTCCCCTAGCGGCACCGCCGTCTGCCGCACGCTATGCACTCGTGCCGTAACGCTCCGTGGCGCTAGCGTTTCGGAACCACTTTGTCGACAGATTGACGAGTGGCGCCAAAGTATCTCGATGTCGAATCATGTATCTCGATATCGAGACACTCCTCTTAAGTGTCTCGTCGCTCCCGCCGACACAACCGGCGCGTTTCGAACGCTTGCGTCACGAGCCGTAGCGACGTTCGCGATCAGCGTACGCGCGCACCGCTCGCAAGAAATCCACCCGTCGGAAGTCGGGCCAATAAGCTTCGCAGAAGAAGAGCTCGGAATGCGCGCTCTGCCACAACAGGAAGCCCGACAATCGCTGCTCACCCGATGTGCGAATCACCAGGTCCGGGTCAGGCTGACCCTTGGTATAGAGATGGTCGGCAATGTGCTCGATATCGAGCAAGTTCGCCAGGTCTTCGATACTCGTGCCTCGGCTCGCATGCTCGTGTAGCAATGAGCGCACGGCGTCTGCGATTTCTCGTCGTCCGCCATAACCGACGGCGACGTTGACGATAAGCCCCTGCACATCTCTCGTCGCGTCTTGCGCTTCTTTCAACGAAACAGCGATCGGGTCGGGCAGCAGATCGAGCGCGCCGACCGGGTTGATGCGCCAGCGACGCGACGTGGCGAGCTCGCCGACGGCGTCCTCGATGATCTGGAACAGCTGGGCGAGCTCGTCGGCCGGGCGACCGAGGTTGTCGGTCGAGAGCAGCCACAAGGTGACGACCTCGATGCGCAGTTCGGCGCACCAGCCCAGGAACTCGTCGATCTTGTCGGCACCGCGACGGTGACCCGAGGAGACCCCGATGCCCGCGGCGCGGGCCCAGCGGCGGTTACCGTCGAGGATCACGCCGACGTGCTTGGGAACGCGGTCGGGCGGCAGGGCGGCAGCAAGGCGGCGCTCATACGCGCCGTAGAGCAGCCCGCGCAGATCCATGCTCCGCCGCTGACCTCCGATTCGCCTGCTGCCACGAAATCTGGTCCCGGGCAGACACTACCGGGCCCTTACCCGCTAGAGCCGTGTCCCGCGCCTCGACTGTGATCGAGTATGCGCTCGCGTTTCCAGCGGCGGATCCGGCCGGCCGTCAGGAGGTGGGACCGGCGTCGCGGACTTCTTCGACCTTGCGCATGGCCTCCCGCAGCTGGCCCAGCCACTCCTCGGAATGCTTGCCGACCAGGCGAACACACCAGGCGAGCGCGTCACTTCGGCTGCGGGCCACGCCGGCCTCGACGAGCGTGTCGAGCACGATGCGGTCGCGCTGGCGCAGTCGCGTCATCACCGGGATGGACATGTTGGTGAACAGCTCGCGGCGCTCGCCGCAGACCGCACCCCAGGCCACCTTGCGGCCGAACCGGTGCTCCGCCTCGTCGGCGATGTCCATCCGGCGGCCGCGGGTGTCTTCGCGAAAACCTTTGATCCGGCCGGCCGCGGCCGCCTTGCGCTCGGCGTCCGAGGCATCGGCAGCGAGATCAGGTGCCGCGAGCTCGCCGACCACTGTGATCTCTTCTCGATCGATCGCGATCTCGGGGGCGGCAACGAACCAATCCGACGGCAGCCGCCCGGCGAACCAACCCCGGACGACCTCGTCACTGCTGTGCTGTGTCATGGCTCGACGATTACACGATTACACCGCAAGCACAACGTGGACCGCCCTTTGTTCGCTCAGGGCTTTACTCGCCCGCCACCAAGCGCTGAAGCTCGGCGGCCGTCGTGACTGGGCGCTGGCACACAAACCCTCGGCATACGTATGCCGCGGGTTGCCCATCCACCAGCGGTCGCTGGTCGAGAAGCGGCGCCCAAGCCTCGGCGCCGTCGCTCGCCGCTACGACCGCGCCCGGGCTCGTCGCCATGCGGGCGGCCCGCAGCAGCTCAGGTGCCTCACCCACGACGGCGATCTCTAGCGGGCCGACGATTAGGGCGGACGACGCGGCCAGCCCCCACCCCGCAGCTCGCGGATACTGCGCGCCAAGCACTCGGATAACACCGAGTGCGGCCTCCGCGGCGGCGCGATGCCGCATCGATCCGGTCAGCGCCGCGTAGGTGAGCAATGCCTGCGCCGCGGCCGACTGGCCCGACGGAGTCGCATCGTCGGTCGCGGTGCGCGGACGCCGCACAAGCGCTTCCGCGTCGTCGGCAGTGTCGTGTAAGCCTCCGTTTCCGTCAGCGAATTTTTCGAGGACGACGTCGAGCAGGTCGCCCGCCACTCGCAAATAGTGGGCCGAACTGGTGGCTTGGGCCAACGCGAGCAACCCCTCGGCGGCATCGGCATAATCCTCGAGCACTCCGGCCGGTGCACCTGCGACACCGTCGCGCGAGACGCGGCGCAACCGGCCGTCAACCAGATGCACGTCAAGGAGCAGCGTCGCGGCCGCAACTGCTGCGTCGATGAAATCCGGGCGCTCGAACAGAACGCCTGCATCGGCCAAGGCTGCGATCGCCAGGCCGTTCCAGGCTGCGACGACTTTGTCGTCGCGGCCTGGTTGCACGCGAGTTTGCCGAGCTGCCAGCAACTGCCCGCGTAGACGGGCCCATCGTTCGTAATCGTCAGGATCGCGGAGCAGTTGCAGCACCGAAGCCCCGTGTTCGAAGGTGCCGGTGGCGGTCACGTTCAGCAGATCGGCCGCCCACTCGGCGTCCGCCTCGTCGAGCACTTCGCGTAGTTGCGCCGGCGTCAACACGTACGTCGAGCCTTCGACGCCAGCGGCGTCGGCGTCGAGAGCCGATGCGAAACCGCCTTCACGAGTGCGCAGATCGTTGACCATGAACTCGACGGTCTCGACAGCGATGCGCTTCGCAAGCGGCGAGCCGGTCGCGCGCCACCAGTGTGTGTACACCCGAGCGAGTTGTGCGTTGTCGTACAGCATCTTTTCGAAGTGCGGAACCACCCAGGCGTTGTCGACGCTGTAACGGGCGAAGCCGCCCGCAAGCTGGTCGTAGATCCCACCGCGAGCCATCGCCTCGCAGGTGCCCTGCACCATCTCGAGTGCACCCAATGAGCCGTGACGCAGCAAGAACTCCAGCACTGCGGACGGCGGAAACTTCGGTGCGCCACCGAAACCGCCATGTACGGGGTCGTAGTCGCGCCGAAGCGCCGCCACGGCTGCCTCGAGCAGGTCGGCGTCGGGTGGCGTGCGCTCGGGCGGAATCGCGGAACGTTCGCCGAGCAACCGCACGATGTCACCCGCCGACTTCGTGAGTTCATCGCGCCGCTCTTCCCAGGCCGTCGCGACGGCATCGAGAACCTGCCCGAACGCCGGCATGCCGTGCACGGGCTCCTTGGGAAAATAGGTCCCGCAATAGAACGGCTCACCGTCAGGGGTGAGAAAACATGTCATCGGCCAGCCGCCGTGGCCGGTAAGCGCCTGAGTGGCATCCATGTAGATGGCGTCGACGTCCGGCCGCTCTTCTCTGTCTACTTTCACGCAAACGAAGCGCGCATTCATGGCGGCTGCAGTGTCGGCGTCCTCGAACGACTCGTGCGCCATCACGTGGCACCAGTGGCAGGCCGCGTAACCGACCGACAGCAGCACTGGCACGTCGCGGCGGCGCGCTTCGTCGAACGCCTCTGGCGACCACGGCCACCAGTCGACCGGGTTGTCCTTGTGTTGCAACAAATAGGGACTCGTCGCCGAGGCGAGTCGATTGGCCATCAGGCGCTGCTCCGATCCAGTGATGCTTGTATCGATCTGGCCGGGTGGTCGAGTAGGCGCGGAGCGCCGTATCGAGACCTCAAGACCACCCTACGAGGGAGGCATCGATGGCGACCCGCAGGAACAGGGCGGCCCTGGCGGGTCCGCCGGCCCCGCTACTCGGGACGGGTCAGCACGTCCAGGAACTCATGGTTGACGAAGAGAATCTCCCGGCCGACCTTGACGTCGCTGAGCAGACGAGCGCCAACCAAGGCGTGCAGCCACGTCGACGCAGTCTGCCGCGATACGTCGCACCGCTCGGCCACGGTGCTGATTCGGCAGTACGGCTGCTCGAAGAGCACGTCGAGGAACTGTGCGTCCCGCCCACCTGGGGTGGCGCCCCGAGCGCGTTCGGCAATGTCGTTCTGGCACGTGCGGATGGACGCGATCTTGCGCGTGGTGGATGTCGCAGAGTCGCGGACAACGTCAAGCATGTAGAGGATCCACTCGACCCACGCACCCTCCGCAGTGACGGATCGTAGGAGGCGGTAGTAGTCGCTCTTGCGCTCGATGATCGCCCTGGAGAGGTAGAGGATCGGGTCATCGAGCAGCGCTGCTTCGATCAGCATCAAGATGTTGATGACGCGGCCCGTACGCCCGTTGCCGTCATGGAACGGGTGGATCGCCTCGAACTGGTAGTGGGCGACCGCCATCCGTACCAACGGATCGAGGTCGTCTTCGGCGTGTATGAACCTCTCCCAGTCCGAGAGCTTGTCGCGAATGACGTCGGCGCCCTCCGGTGGCGCGTAGACGATCTCGCGTGTCGTCGGGTTGGCGATCCGCGTGCCGGGCACCGCGCGGACGTCAACGTCCCGGCCGTGCAGCTCCGCACAGACCTTGGTCGCCGTCGCCGCCGCGAGCGGCCGGCTCCTGATCGCATCAACTCCAGCGAAGAGCGCGCTGCGGTACCGAAGCGCCTCCTTTGTGGCGTGGTCGCCTCCGCCGGACTCGACATGCTTGAACAACTCGTCGGCCGTGGTCACGATGTTCTCGATCTCCGAGCTCGCCTGCGCCTCAAGCAGCGGGACCGCATGGATCAAGATGTTCGGGTTCAGTAGCAGCCGGCTGGCCTGTGCCAGCGTCGCCAGCGCGGTCCGAGCCTCCACGGTCGCCTTGAGCACGACCTTGGGCTCAAGATCGATACCCTCAGGAGGCAGCGGCGGGAGCGCGTTGAAGGGGATCTCGGGGCTCCAGGCCATGTGTCAGCTCCTTCAACACATTTTGGACGACGTGTTAAGACTTCCGGAAAAACCTAACACGTTCGAGTGACGTGTTAGTTCGCCCGACGCATGCGGCCGGCGGCTTGCGATACGAACGTTTGATACGAATTCGGCCCGAAGGCGCGTCCAACGGCGTTCTCGATCGACCTACGTGGCCTGATTTGCGCTCGAATCAAGCCTGAAACGGCCCCAATAGCCGCGAGCTGTCGCGGCGGCGCGCTTCGTCGAACGCCTCCGGTGACCACGGCCACCAGTCGACCGGGTTGTCCTTGTGTTGCAACAAATACGAACTCGTCGCTTCAGCGAGGCGGTTCGGCAGGTTTCCATCCTGCCCGCTGCTCGACTGGCGATGACAACAACATGCTGGCGGATCTGAGCGCGAGACCGTAGATCGTCGTCAGCGGGCGGCTCGGCAGCCGACTGACCCGGCTCCACGGGCGCTCCTGCTGGGTAGTCGCGATCGTCGCCAGCCGCGACACGGCGGCGACCCTGCGCCGCCGGGCACGCTCGTAGCTGCGCAGGCCGGCGGTGACGTCGTCCGCCTTCAAGGTCGTTGCAAGAACCCATGCGTCTTCGAGCGATTGGTTCGCGCCTTGCGCAAGCGCGGGCGGCATGACATGTGCTGCGTCGCCGACAAGCGTCGACCGCAAGCCGCCCCACACTTGCGGCACCCGATGGCGAACATGCGGGAAAGCCTCGGCTTCGGTGATCTGATCGACAATCTCGGGAACTGGTGAGCGCCAACTCCCGAAGCGCTTACGCAGCATCTCCACCGGTTCAAGCGCTATTTCATCGGACGTCGACGCGCGCAGCTCGAACCACCACTGCAGCAAGCCCGCGCCCGCGGGAAGCAGGCCGCACACACCGCCGCGGCCGATGACGTTGACGCCAACATTTCCAGCGGCCAAAGGATGATCGGTTGCGAAGAGTCCTTGCCAGGTGACCCATCCGGTCGGCCGCGCTTCGTCACCGATCAGCAGCCGGCGAACCACCGAACGGTAACCGTCCGCGCCAATCGCCACATCACCTGCTGCCGAGGTGCCGTCAGCGAAGTGCACGCGCACAGCGTCGTCGTCCGCTTCGATCGACGTGACATCGCGACCGAGTTCAACGACGCCATCGGGCAATGTCGCGGCGAGACGTTCGACCAACCGGAAACGGGGAATTGTGAGCGCTCCGTACCCGAGGCGGCGGCGGATGCGAGCGACATCGATGTTCCAGATCGGCCGACCATCGTCACGCCACGCTTCGAACGAATCGATGCTTCGACCGGCACCGTCGAGGTCGACGCCGAACGCGTCGAGCACGCCGATACCGTTGCTCCACAAGGTAACCGCGCCCCCGGTTGCGCGAAGCTGTGGCGCTCGCTCGAAGACCCGCACCTCGTGGCCGGCGGCTGTCAGGCCACGCGCAGTCGCCAGCCCGGCGACACCGCCACCGACGACGAGAACCCGCATGCCGCCATTACATCTCAGGCCGTCTTGTCGGCGATGCGGGCAACTGCCGGTCTCGCCGCAGCGGCCCACACGTGCTGCAACGCATATGAGCGCCACGGCCGCCAGCGCTGCGACATCGCCTCCGCTGAGCGCGGATCGCCCGCTACACCAATGGCTTGCAGTCCATGCCGCACGCCGAGGTCGGTCGGCATGAAGACGTCGGGGTCGCCGAGCGCGCGCATCGAAACGTAGGCGGCGGTCCATGGGCCGATACCGGGCAACGCGAGCAGGCCAGTGCCCACGTCGGCTCGATCGGCTCCCGGGTCGAGAACCACATCACCCGCGGCAACGGCAGCCGCGAGATTCACCAGCGCGTTCGCGCGACTCCTCGGCATCGGCAGGGTGAGCGGGTCGGCGGCAGCAACAGCTTCAGCTGAGGGAAAGAGATGCGTGAGTGTGGAGTCAGCGGTGCCAGTTATCGGCAACGGCTCCCCGAAGGCGAGCACCAGTTGCGCCGCGATCGTGCGAGCGCCCGCCACACTGACCTGCTGCCCGAGCACAGCGCGAGTGGCCAGTTCGAAGCCGTCGACGTGGCCGGGCACGCGACGGCCCGACATCACCGACACTGACGGCCCCAACACGTCGTCGGCACCGAGCGCATCGTCGATGGCGGGGGCATCGGCATCGAGATCGAGCAGCCGCCGGGTTCGTGCCACTGCCGAGCCGAGATCTCGCAGGTCACCAAGTCGGAGCGTGCAGGGGATCCAGCCCTGCGCATTCCACTGCTCTGTGGGATCGTCAGCGGCATCGAGGGCACCGATCTCCACGACACCAGCGCCGTGCGCGAGCGCGAGCGTTCGGCGGTAACCGAAGCTGCTGCCGACCTCAACACCCGAAACTGCCCGTGGCGCAAGGAATTCGAACAACGCTCGGGCCGCGAACGGACGACGGAACGGCAGCCGCAGCGATATCGCGCCCGCCGATTCGGTAGGCGCAGAGCGCGTCGGCGCCCGCCCCGCAGCGCGCAGCTGTGTCGGCGTCATCGCGTAGACGTCGCGAACCGTCTCGTTGAACTGCCGCACACTCGCGAATCCTGCTGCGAACGCGACGTCTGCGATGGGCAGCTGCGTCGTCTCGAGCAGCAGCCGCGCGGCCTGCGACCGCTGCGATCGCGCGAGCGCGAGTGGCCCAGCACCGACTTCGGCGACGAGCTGGCGATGCAGGTGCCGTTCGCTATAGCCGAGGCGGTTCGCCAGCCCGGTGACGCCCTCGCGGTCAACGATGCCGTCGGCGATCAGCCGCATCGCTCGCCCGACGAGATCGGCCCGCACGTTCCATTCCGGCGAACCCGGCGCCGCGTCGGGCCGACAGCGCTTGCACGCCCGAAAGCCGAGTTCCTGCGCAGCAGCCGCCGTCGGGACGAATCGAACGTTGGCCCGCTTCGGCGTCATCGCCGGACAGCTCGGGCGGCAGTAGATCCCCGTCGTGACAACGCAGGCGAAGAACCACCCGTCGAACCGCGGATCACGGCTACTCAAGGCTCGATAGCTTGTTTCATCGGTCAGCACAGGTTCGAGCATGCATGACCCGGACGACGCGTGGCTAGCGGAATTCGGACACGACCAGAAGCGGTCCGATTACCGCTATCGGGTTCGGCCGAAGCACAGCCGATAATCGGTTCTCATGTCGGACGTCGTCGGCCAGCTGCCGGTCACCGGGCGGGTGGTCATCCCACCCACGGAGCTGAGCTGGCGGTTCTCACGCAGCAGCGGGCCTGGCGGGCAAGGTGTCAACACGACCGACAGCCGAGTGGAGCTCTCCTTCGATGTCGCGAACTCAACCGCACTGCCACTGCACCTTCGCGATCGAGCGCTGGCCCGGCTCGGCGACCGTCTGGTTGACGGCGTGCTGACCGTTGCGGCGTCCGAACATCGCTCGCAGCTACGCAACCGGCAAGCGGCAGCGAACCGGCTGGCCGCCGTGCTTCGTGCCGCGATCGCGTCGCCCCCAAAAGCGCGGAGGCCGACGGCGCCGTCACGCGCGAGCGTCGAGCGGCGGCTCAGCGACAAGAAGGCCAATGCGCAACGCAAAGCGCAGCGTCGCCGGCCACCCGGCGAGTGGTGAGATTCGCGCGGCCGCCTGGGTAGTGATCGCCGGCTCGTAGTGTGCAACGGGCTGCACGACGGTGCCATGAGCGACGGTGTCACGAGCGACGATGTGCAATGCCAGCACGGTAGGGGCAGCGACGATGAGAGCTCCGGCTGCGGAGGCGGCGGCTGCAAGCGGCCACCGCCGGGTCACCCTCGTCACGCCTTATAGACGCAACGAAGGGCCAAACGGTTGCTTCGAAAAGGTGAGCCCTAACGGCGCTACCCGTGGGGCCGCGGCCGCGGCGGCTTGCGACCGGCCTGCTTGCGGGCGGCCTCGGTCTCCTCGGCCTTCATGCGCGCGGCCTTACGCAGGTGCTTGTTCATCGAGCGGAACAAGAAGACGACGACGATCGCGAGGATCAGGAAGACGAGAAGCCCCCAGGCGCCATTGGGGTTCTTGTTCGGTTCAGCCGCCGCACTGATCGTAAGAAGCAGGTTGTTCATGCCACGACTCCCTCACGCAAGCCGGCGAACAAGTCGTCCTCGGGCACCTTCGAGTCAACCAGAGATCGGGCGAGCTCGTAGTCCTCGGTCGGCCACGCGTCTTGCTGCACCTCGAGCGGCACGGCGAACCACGGGCCGTTCGGATCGACCTGTGTGGCATGCGCGCGCAGTGCGTCTTCACGCACGCCGAAGTACTCGCCGCAAGGAACTCGGGTGGTGACCCGGTGCGCGTCGTCGGCGTTGGCCACCCACTCAGCAAGTCGCTCGGTGTAGGGCGATTCGAGGCCGCGAGCGAGCATCGCATCATGCAGCGCCTGGATGCGAGCGAGATGGAAAGTCCAGTGGTAGTACAGCTTCAGCGGCTGCCAGGGCTCGCCCAAACCCGGATAACGATCGGGGTCACCCGCGGCGTCGAACGCCTCGACCGACACGCGGTGGCACATCACGTGGTCTGGGTGCGGATAGCCGCCGTTCTCGTCGTACGTGACCATGACGTGCGGCCGCTCGCGGCGCACGATCTCGACGAGCGGAGCGGCCGCGACCTCGAGCGGCTGCAATGCGAAACACCCGTCGGGCAGCGGCGGCAGCGGATCACCCTCGGGCAGCCCCGAATCGACGAAGCCCAACCAGGTGTGTCGCACACCGAGAATGCGCTCGGCGTTCTCCATCTCCGCGCGCCTGATGTTGGCGAGATCAGCCAGCACTTCTGGCCTATCCATCGCAGGGTTGAGGATCGACCCACGCTCGCCGCCGGTCAGGGTGACGACGAGCACGTCGGCCCCTTCTGCGACGTAACGGGCCATGGTTGCCGCGCCCTTGCTCGACTCGTCGTCGGGGTGCGCGTGCACCGCCATCATGCGCAGTTGTTCGCGTTCTTCGGTCACGGATTCCAGCCTGCCGCAAGCTCCGGTCATCAAGACGGACGCCGCAACCCCGCGTCGTCCGCCCTCTCATTGTCACCGGATTGCAAACTGGAGCCGACGCGGGGGCCCAAGCCGGTTGTAACCTTGACGTTTACGCGCTGCGCGGCAAACGCCGCAGCGAACAATCAACGTGTACTAACGCGAGGAGCACCGTGACCGAAACCACCGCAGGCGTCACCTGGTTGACCCAGGAGGCCTATGACCGGTTGACGGCCGAGTACGAGCACCTTTCGGGCCCCGCGCGCGTCGAGATCGCTCAGAAGATCGAGTCCGCGCGCGAGGAAGGTGACTTGAGAGAGAACGGCGGCTACCACGCGGCTAAAGAAGAGCAGGGCAAGATGGAGGCCCGCATTCGGCAGCTCCGCCAACTGCTCGACTCCGCCAAAGTGGGCCAGGCGCCGCCCGACGACGGCATCGTCGAGCCCGGCATGGTCGTCACCGTGCGTTACGAAGGCGACGACGACACGTTGACCTTCCTCCTCGGCTCGCGCGAAGACGCAGGCAAGGCGATCGACGTCTACTCGCCCGGTTCTCCCTTGGGGGCAGCACTTTTGGGCAAGAAGGTCGGCGACACCGCGGCGTACTCATTGCCGAACGGCACCAAGATGTCGGTCGAGGTCGTCGACGCAAAGCCCTACAGCGCCTGACCAACGGCGGGCTGCTCAGCCGCTGCTGCCGCTGACCGCACAAGCGGGAGCGTGCGGTACGGCACGGGCGTCGACAACGCGATCACGGTCGACGTCCGCACGATGCCGTCGAAGTCGACCACCCGGTCGACGATGGCTTGTAGATCTGCGTTCGATCTGGCGACGACCCTGCACAGGAGATCGCCCGGCCCGGTGATGGTGTGCACCTCGAGCACCTCGGGGATCGCCGCGAGGTGCCGCTGCACATCGTGGCCGCGGCCCTGCTTGATCTCGATGGTCGCGAACGCCGTGACGGCGTAGCCGGCCGCCGCGGGGTCGATGTCGGGCCCGAACCCGCGCACCACGCCGCGCGACTGCAATCGATCGAGCCGGGCCTGCGCGGTGCCTCGCGCGACCCCCAGCCGACGGGCGATCTCGAGCACGCCGACCCGGGGTTGCTCGGCGAGGAGCGTAAGCAGTCGGACGTCGAGGGCGTCGAGAGCGACCATGGGCAAATCGTACAGCCAAGATGGGTTTTCGGCGTCCAGACTGTACAGCCTGACCAGCCCCATCGCGCACTATTGCCCATCGGCGAGCTGCCGAAGGATGCTGGCAGGAGCGACCCAGGCGGAGGTGTGCCATGACAGCTGTGACTGCGCTCGATCAATCGGCCGGCGTAGCCGACCGGTTCCCGGTTTCCGGCATGGACGCGGTCGTGTTCGCCGTCGGCAATGCCCGCCAGGCAGCGCACTACTACTCGACGGCGTTCGGGATGCGTGCAGTCGCCTACCGCGGTCCGGAGAACGGCGATCCCGATCACGCCTCGTACGTGTTGACGTCGGGCGCCGCCCGCTTCGTCTTCACGACCGCGGTCCGCTCGACCGACCCGCTGGCCGCGCACGTGGCCACGCACGGAGACGGAGTGGTCGACCTGGCACTCGACGTCCCTGACGTGCCGGCGGCGTACGCGCACGCCGTCGCGGCGGGCGCCCGTGGTGTCGAGGAGCCGCACACGATCGAGGACGAGCACGGCGTCGTCGTCCGGGCTTCTATCGCGACCTACGGCGAGACGCTGCACTCGCTGATCGACCGGTCGCGCTACGACGGCCCGTACCTGCCAGGCTTCATGGCGATCGCGCCGATCGTCGAGCCGCCGGCCAAACGGTTCTTCCAGGCGGTCGACCATTGTGTGGGCAACGTCGAACTCGGCCACATGGACGAGTGGGTCGACTACTACCACCGGGTCATGGG
>Ga0105240_10006598_pt1 | contig 17035 bp, 13 predicted proteins | sample KBSC54metaG_FD_80426 | JGI IMG/M metagenome (GOLD analysis project Ga0105240, IMG submission 80426) | Corn rhizosphere microbial communities from Kellogg Biological Station, Michigan, USA - KBS C5-4 metaG | ecosystem: Host-associated > Plants > Roots > Rhizosphere > Soil | place: Michigan, USA...
GCGCGCTATTGCTCCCAGGTCTCACATTCTCCGCAAGCGGCGGCTACACACACGCCACCTTCGTCATCGGCAGTCTCGAAGCGGGTATTACTCCGGGCACTCGGGTGCAAGACATTCCAGAACATACCCTGAGCACGGCGCTCGTTTACAAGCGCGGTCTCTCGGATCAGTTGTCATTGGCCACGCATATCGAGAACGACTATGTAGGACGGCGGACCGATGTGACCTATGCGGTCAACAACCTGCCGTCCTACGATCTAACGAACGTCCGGGCCGGTGTCGAAGGTGACCACTGGTCGGCCATGTTGTTTGCCCGGAATGTGTTCAACGAACGGACGATTCTGACCAATGCCTCGCAAATCAATCTCAACATACCGACCTACAACCGGGCGGTCATTAACCAACCGCTGACTTTCGGACTCGATCTCAGCTATCACTTTTGAGGTGCGGACATCCCATGACTCGGACTCGAACCTGGCGCGTGGCTGCGGCAAGAACTCCGGCGGCTGATCCGACTCGAACGCTGCGCGCAGTCGCAGAACGAACCCTAGTCGCCGCTCTGTTGGGCTGCCTCGCAGCGTGTGGGCAGTCGCCCCCACCCGAGAAGAGCGTAACGCCACCGCCGCCCCCCGCCGCACAGGTGGATGCCAAACGCCTCGCTGGGGTCGACCAGGAGCCGGACCAGTGGCTCACGCCGGGGCGTGATGGCGGCGGTACCTATTACTCCCCTCTCGATACCATCAACGACAAGAACGTCGAGCGTCTCGGGTTCGCTTGGGACTACAAACTAGGAACAAAACGCGGACTCGAGGCAACGCCGGTGGTTGTTGACGGCGTGATGTACGCGGTGGGGAATTGGGGCCGTGTTTACGCGGTCGATGCAGTCACCGGACACGAGCTGTGGAGATACGACCCGCAGGTCGAGGGCCAATCGGGCCGTTACGCCTGCTGCGATGTAGTCAATCGAGGAATCGCCGTCTGGAAAGGTCGCGTCTACGTCGCCAGCGTGGATGGCTATTTGCATGCCATTGACGCCCGCACGGGAGAGCGAGTCTGGCGCGTAGACACCTTGCCGGAGCGCAAGCCGGAAGGCTTTCACTACTTCATATCAGGCGCACCGGTGCTGGCCGGCGATGTCATTGTTATCGGTAACGGCGGCGCGGATTTCAAGGGGGCACGCGGCTCGGTGTCGGCTTACTCACTCGACACCGGAGACTTCAAGTGGCGCTTTTATACGGTGCCGCGTGATCCGAAGCTAGGTCCGCAAGACCAACCACACCTGGAAGCCGCGGCAAAAACCTGGCCGGCAAAATACGATTGGAGTATGGGCGGCGGCGGAACGGCATGGGACGGCCTGGCGTATGACCCCGAGCAAAAGCTAGTCTACGTAGGCACCGCCAATGCCTCGCCATATCACGGCGAGCATGATCCAGCCGGCACCGGCGATGAGTTGTATGTAGCCTCCATCGTTGCCGTGCGTGTCGACACCGGGCAGATGGCCTGGTACTACCAGGAAATTCCGGACGAGGGTTGGGACTACGACACCACCAATAAGCTGGTGCTGACGGACCTCGCTGTAGACGGCAAACCGCGCAAAGTCATTATGCAGGCGAGCAAGGACGGCTATCTATACGTTCTCGACCGGACCAACGGCGAATTCATTTCGGGCAAACCCTTCGCCTACGTAAATTGGACCAAGGGTCTCGACCCCAAGACCCACCGGCCTATCATTGATCCCGCCGCGGATTGGGGCCGCAAGCCCGCCTTGGTATTCCCTGCCGCGGTCGGCGCACACGGCTGGCAGCCGATGTCCTTCAACCCGAAGACGGGCCTCGTTTATATCCCGGTCGTCGATGCCCCCATGGTGTACGTCAACACCGCGAAAGTGCCGGCGGGCTTGATCGAGGGTAACTTCAACCTCGCGTTCTTTTTTCCCGAAGACTACGACCCGAAAGACCTCAAGAGCCTTTACGGTCCCTTGCCGTCGCTAAAGTCGCTGTCGCCGGGCGGGAAAGTGCCCAAGTCACGCGGCCTAATCCGCGCCGTTGAGCCGCTGACCGGCAAAGTCGTGTGGGAACAGCAAACCGACAGCCTCTGGGACGGCGGCATCCTGTCTACCGGGGGCAACTTGGTCATTCGCGGCGACGCCACCGGATACCTCAATGTGTACGCGGCCGATTCAGGCAAACTCCTCAAACGCCTCGACGTCGGTACATCGATCATGGCCGCGCCGATGACCTACCGCGTGAACGGCGTGCAGTATGTCTCCGTGATGGCCGGCTACGGTGGTGGCCTGCTGTTCCTGCCTTTCCCGCAGAGCAGTGCCGCCTATAAGTATGGCAATGACGGCCGGATTGTCACCTTCCGTCTCGACGGCGGGGAAACTCCAAAGCCCCCTCTCGCCACCGACCAGGCCCACGATCCGCCTCCGCCTCGCGAAGGAACCGCAGCAACCATTGCGCAAGGGGAAATCCTATACAACCGATTCTGCGGTCGCTGTCACGCGTTCGGTCGCGGTTTGGTTCCGGATTTGCGCCAGTTGCCCACCGCGATTCACAACTCCTTTTATGACATTGTGTTGCACGGCGCTTTGCAGGCCAACGGCATGGCGCATTGGGACGATGTCTTATCGGAAAGCGATGCCAAAGCGATTCACGCTTACCTTGTCGACCAAGCTTGGCAACTCGCAGCAACTCCGGCCGCGCCGGCTCCCGGCAAGAGTCCATGAGGCTGGCGTTCCAGGCGGGCGAGAGGCGCCTCGAGGATCGTAAGACATTGCTCCTAACTTGTGGAGTGCGACGGCGGCGTGGTCTCATCTTCCGAATCGTGTCGGCAGCATATTGACCGGTGACGGCTCTCGCACTAACTGCCTGCGCCGGTGGCGTTGTGGCTACGGGCGTACCCCCGGAGCTTAAACACTCATGGGAAGTCTCTTTCAACCGCAGCGACGCCGACGCCGTCGCGGCGCTTTACTCCCCTGACGCGCAGCTCGTCATGTCCGGGAGCCCTCCGATCCACGGGAAAGCGGCGATTCGTGCATCCGTCGACCAGATGATCAAGTCCGGCATGAAGGTGCGGATAGGAGCCGACCAGAATGTCGGCTCGGGAGACATCGCCTACGTGTACGGCCCCTATACTGTGTTGGATCCCACCGGCCGCACCGCCGAAACCGGAACCTACCTCGAAGTTTGGCGCCGCCGCGGCGGCGTGTGGCAACTCGATTTGGACGTGAATGCAGCGGGGCCCTCAGAAGGATCTCGACACTGACAGACCCACGGTACGCGGCTGGATGACCGTACCGAAATAGCCCCCCGTCACGCCAATCGCGGTCACGTTTGGTGCGGCACCTACGATGCCGCGCTCGTCGCCCAAGTTATTGACGTATAAATTGATCACCCACGACTTGTAGCGTGCGCCTGTGCGTAAGTTGACGGTCGTGTAACCAGGTAATTGAACGCGGGGCGTGCTCGAATTCGGTGCAAATTCGCCATCGCGGAGACCGACATAACTCAACTCGCCCCCGACAAATCCCAGCCAGGCGTTCGCGAGCTGGATTTCCTGATCCACCGTGAAACCGCCAGACCAGCGAATACTGTAAGGCAGCCGAAACCCGCGCAAACCATAGCCGTAGGCCGCTGCTGCCGACGGCAGATTCTGTGTCAGCTCAGCGTTATCGAAAGAGCCCTGCGCGGCGATCGTTAGCCCTTGGGCCGGCCGTGCCCGTACTGAGAGCTCCAGTCCCGCACTTCTGGCATCGCCCGCATTCGTCTCCAAGAAGAAATTTTGCGCATTGTTTTCATTTATTTGAAAGTCCTTCCAGGCAATGTAGTAGGCCGAAGCATCGAAGCTAAACCGGTGATCGAACAGATCGCTCTTGATACCCAGCTCATAGTTGGTTGTCGTATCCGGCTTGTAGCTGGTTGGAATGCCATCGATGCCGGCGTTAAAGTTAGGACCGCCGATCCGGTATCCCGATGCGACGCGTCCGTAAACCATGAGATCCGGTGAAATCCTGAATTCTGGAGTCACGAGGTAAGTGAAGGCGCTCCCGTTTGCGTGATAGGTCGGACCGACATCGGGCGACGGCGCCCCCTGCTCAAAAATGCGAACGTTCGGACCGGTGCGAGTATTGTTATAGGCGAGGCTGTTCCAGCTTTTACGTGCTCCGAAGCGCACATCGAATCGATCGGCGACGTGCCAAGTGAGGGCGCCGAAGACGGCGTATTCCGAGAGATTGATTTTTGTATAAATGTTGTCGAATAAAGGACCCACCACCTGTCCGGTGCTCACCATCGCGGCGTCGTTATTTTGGTAAGTATCGTTCGGGCTCTCGTGCGTGTAGAACGCGCCGGCAAGCCAATCGAGCCAAGGGCCGATCGAGGCGGCGAGACGCAGCTCCTGCGAGAACTTATCCGTCTCATAGTTGTTTACGTTTAACGCCCCGGTAACGGCGGGGCCGTACCAATTTTGGGGCGCAGCGCCAAAACTGGCGAAGGAGTCGAAGAGGCCCGTTTCGTCAAATTCATTGTGCAGTTTGTTGATGCCATAGCCCGTGATAGAAATAACTTCCAGACCGGCCACCTTGGCATTGAAGGTTGCCGAGAAAAGATCCGCTTCGGTCGTATAGGGAGCCGTCCCGGGTAAGCCGGTCTGTTTGAGATAGCCCAATGTGGGCTGCAGTGTGCCATTGGGACTGATGCCGGCATTGAACAACGAGGAGCCGTTGCCCTCGGTCTTTTGCACGAGCGCGCTCACCTTGAGCGAGAAATCGTTTGACGGACGCAGGAGCGCAGCAAGATGGCCGCCGTAAACATCCGCCGAGTTGAAGTTATGTTGCCCGGTGGTAACGTTCTCGATGTAGCCCGGGTCGCGCCGTGCTAAGCCGCTGGCTCGAATGGCGAATGCATCGGACACCGGAATATTGACGGAACCGCGTATCCCGTAGCCGGCACCGCCATCCGGCACGGCGGCGCCACTCACTTCAACACGCCCACTGAGCAACCCCGTCGTAGGATCCTTAGTGACGACTTTAATGACGCCGCCTAAACTGTCAGCGCCGTACAAGGTTCCCTGCGGACCCTTCAAAACTTCGATGCGCGCCAGGTCGCCTGGATCAATGTCGGAAACGGTCACCATCCCGAAACCCAGCTGGAGGCTAGAGCCCGTGGGCACATCGTCGATCACCATGGCGACCGTCGGATTTTGGGCGAAACCGGTGCTAAGGCCCCGAATCGTAACGTACTGCGTCCCACCAAAGGCGACGCCGCTATTGACGCTCAATCCGGGCACAGTCGCGTAGTAATCCACGAGCTTGGATTGGCCGTTCTCGGAGAGAGTTTCCGGATTTATGACCGTGACCGACATGGGCACGTCCAGCAATCGCTCCTCGCGCTTCTCGGCGGTCACAATGACCTCCTCCAATTGAGCCGGCCCCGCGGCACCGCCCGGATTATTCGCGGCGGTGGCACCGGCCGACATGCCGTTCGCGGACACTCCCTGATCCACTTGAGCCACATAAAGCCTGCTCTCGTATGCGCTACTGGTTGTTTTATCGCCAACACCCTTGTTATTCGGACTTGGCGCCCGGATCGCGACCGTGCGCGTGTTGACGAATTCGAACTTTAGGCCGGTATTCCTCAGTAGGATGCGCAGCGCCTGCTCGGGGGTGTATGAACCGTTAACGTCCGGGGCCGTAACATTAGAGGCAGTTATGCCGGAGGGGGTGAGCACTTGCAGCCCGGTTTGCTGGGCAAACTGATTGAGCGCATCCTCAATGGGTTGCGCACTGATATGTAACTCGACCGCTGTGCGAGGCTCATCCGCCGCTGCCAGATTACAGATCACCAGCGCCGCAGCCAGCAAGAGCCCTTTTTCGACCCATCCCATACACCCTCTCCCCGGTTCTTATGTTGAACGTGCCCGGACCGCAATGCGGCCGTCTTCGCACCCTGCTAGTGCGACTGGGTGGGGGAAACTCCGTAATTTATTTTTTCTATACCGACTTTACCCCGCCGGCACACACTAAGCACATGGGGCTGTAGCTGACGGTAATGACCCGAAAAAGCACATCGACCAGTGTCGGAACCATGGCTCGCGCGGCCGGAACGGCCTTTCGCCGCTATGGGGCCGAGCTGCATCGTTATCTACGGCGACGGCTGGCAAAGCCCCAGGACGCGGAGGACTTGTCGCAAGAGGTGTTTTTGCGCCTGTTACGTATCGCCGACACCGAACTGATCCACAACCCGCAGGCTTATTTGTACGGCATCGCTTCGAACGTGGTCCGCGAGTACCACATGCGGGCGAACCGGGAACAGCAGCGACTTAGCTTCGATCTGGAAAGCCTCGAGGAGCTCGAGGATGTGTCGGGTGCGGCGCTCCCTGACGATTTTGCCGAGCAGTTACACGTACAACGCACCCTCGAGCGGGCGATGTCGCGGCTCTCACCAACCCATCGGGCGGTGCTACTGCTGCTGAAGCGCGACGGGATGTCCTACGAAGAAGCGGCTCGCGCATCTGGGCTATCGGTGCACACCGTCGAGAAGTATTTCTTTCAAGCTAAAGCGCAGTTGAAACTCATGTACAGGGATCGATGACATGGAACGGGAACCCTCAATGAGCATCACCCAAAGAAATGAGTTACGGGTTGCGGAAGAGGCGGCACGTTGGTTGGCCACGCTTGAAGGTGGCCGCGAGACCGAACGTGCCGCATTCGCCGTTTGGCTCAAAGAGTCACCGCGGCACGTGCAGGAATTCCTACTGGCAACATCCCTAGACCAGGAACTCGAGCGCTTCGATGGCGACCAGAATCTAGATGTTAACGCGCTCTTGCAGCAGGCCGGCGACAACGTGTGCGAATTTCCGCCGGCAACGCCGACTCAACCAACACTCCGGCCACCAGCAACAGCGCGACGTAGTCGCCGCTGGCTTGCTGTGGCGAGCATCGCTGCCGTACTAACTACCGCCGCACTGTTGGCCTGGAAATGGACCCCGTGGTCATTGTCCGCTCCGACCTTCTCTACTGCGGTAGGTGAACAACGGACGTTCGACCTGGCCGACGGCTCGGTTGTCTACTTGAATACGCACTCGTACATCCGCGTGAAGTATTCAACCTCCGGCCGTGACATTGAATTGCTCGCAGGCGAGGCGCTGTTCAAGGTCCGTCACGAAGTCGCGCGCCCGTTCCGGGTGCACGCCCAATCCACGGTCATCCAGGCACTCGGGACCGAATTCGACGTACAGCGTGGAGACGACCAGACCACGGTCGCGGTGTTGGAAGGAAGGGTGCAAATTTCGCCCCAGGCTGAGATTAACACCGGCGCAACCGACCTTCCGCCGCCGACTGGCGCTCCAGTGTCCGGCGCATCGAAGCCCGACAACCCGTTGCACCTGGCGGCGGGCGAAAGCGTCCACATCTCCCGGGGCGGCCGGATACTCGACAAGACCCCTGCCGACCTCGAGCGAACTATGGCGTGGCGACAACGGCGCTTGATCTTTCGGTCGGATCCTTTGAGCCAAATTGCCGAAGAATTCAATCGATACAATCGGACACCGCAAGTGCGGGTGGAAGATTCGGCAGTCGCGAGCCTCCGCTTCAGCGGCGTCTTTGACGCGGACGACCCCGAGTCCCTGGCGCAGGTGCTAGCGGGCAATCCAAGCGTCACCGTCGAGCACGGGGACGGTGCAATCCTAATTCACGGCAGGCCCTAAGTTCTCCATCCATTGACCGCCGCGGCGCGGGCGTGCGTGGGGCTGACACCCGTGGCAGTATGGCCGGGTCGCCGAGCTTAGCTTAATCCCCCGCATCTGGCCGCAATCAACCCTTGGGAGGGTTGGGCTGACACCTATCGCGAAGTGGCCTACCACGGAGGCATACCGGACACCTGGTTCTGGCCTTACCTGTGGACTCGGTGGGGCGCGAGTTCGACGAGAATTGAGGATTGGCAGGCTGAGATGCGCGAGCATCTCCTGTTCGACGCTTTCTGGAGCACCAAGGCCGCCGACTTCACCACAACCGCTCGATGTCGATTCCTCTGTGTCCCCTCAAAAGTTCTTAACGACATTCACCCCCATCAATCGTGGCGTAATGTACACGAAAGCGTTCGGCGGATCGTAGCCAACGCCGCCACCCACCAGACCTCGCTTATTGGTCACATTATTCACGTAGGCATTGACTGTCCAGCTATTAACCTTCACACCGGCGCGCAGATCGGCCTTCGTATAGGAGGGGAACTGCGCTCGCGGCTGGCCTGCGCTGGTGAAACTGCCTTCGCGGTAGCCGACATAGCTCATTTCGGCGCCGGCGAATCCGCTCGCGTTGGCCCAGAGGGGGAAGTCCTGCCTCAACGATATGTGACCCGAGAAGCGTGGATCGATCGGCATCCGATCACCCGCAGCGCCGGATGACGTGCTGGTGAGTGGGAACGCCTGTGTCAGCTCGGCGTCGTCGTAGTCGACCCAACCGTCGATGGTAAGGCCCCGGCTCGGCCTAACCGTGACTGAGAGCTCGACACCCTCGCTCTTGGCCGCGCCACCGTTGGCGCCGTATTGGAAGGAGCTTTGTTTGTCGATCAGCGTCAGTTGGATGTTCTTCCAATCGATGTAGTAGAACGAGGCGTCGAAAGAGACCAGGTGATCCATGAAATCGCCCTTGGCGCCGATCTCGTAGTTCTCCGTCTTGTCGGGATTGATCTGACTTGGAATGCCTGGTAGAAGGCCGTTGGGGCCTCCCGGCCGGAAACCGGAAGCGAACCTCGCATACACCATAAAATCCGGGGATACCTTGAATTGCGGTGTCAGCAGATAGGTGAAGACGTCACTCTTGGATACCTTGGCCGGACTATCGATCGGGGTGGGACCAAAGAAAGGACCCGACTCCGTATAGGGCGCGAGCTCCAGCCGTGTGTGACTCTCCCGGCCGCCGAGCTGCACGTCGAAATGGTCGGTGATGTGGTAGGTTAGATCGGCAAAGCCCGCAAACTCGTCATAAGTGCGCGGTGACGGATCGCCGAAGACCGCATAGACACCGACGATTTGTCCTGAAGTCGGATTCGAGGCGTCTATGAAGGCACGACTCGGATCACGCTCGTGCGAATAATAGCCTCCGGCCAGCCAGTCAAAGCGCTGCCACAATGACCCGGAGAAACGCAGCTCCTGAGAAACCCTTGTGGGCGAGTCGTGTTGAACATATGGAGCGCCGGTAACGCCGAACAGCGGTTGCACATCCGGGCTAAAGATGTAGCCGAAGTCTAGAGTCGTGTAGGTCCGATTGATGTTGTAACCGGTAACCGATGTCATATCGACACTACCAAGCTTGGCCTTGAAGACCGCGCTGTACACCTGCACCGTTCTGTTAGACGCTCCTCCAACCCCGGCAATGTAGTCCTGCTGCCACGGCCCGAGGCCGGACCCCATTTCGACGTCCGAAGTTCCGTTTTGCTTATAGTATTGATACAAGGCGCTCAACTTGAGCGACAGGGTGTCGGAAGGCTTCCACAGAGCTGACACTCGCCCGCCGTCGGATTCGGCTTCGTTGACGCCCCTGAGGCCCAGCACGGGATTGTCGATATAACCGGGGTCCTGGCGTGCGAAACCGCTGACTCGCACCGCCAGCGTGTCGCTGATCGGGATATTGGCCGAGGCGCGCAGATTGAAGCCCGGCTGGGCGCCGTTATAGACGCTGCTGTAGCCCGCCTCGGCCCTACCGCTGAAGCCTTGCGTCGAGGGATCCTGAGTCACGAACTTCACCAAACCGCCCATGCTGTTGGCGCCGTAGAGCGTACCCTGCGGCCCACGCAGCACCTCGATTCGCTCCAGATCGCCCGGATCGAAATCGGGCAGCCAGTTCCCGGCCGTATAGTTGGTTGCCCCTCCAAATGGGACGTCATCGACCGTAACGCCGACGGTAGGGATTCCGGAGCCACCTTGCGTAATGCCGCGAATCGACAACTCCTGCTGATTGACAATGTCAGCCTGCACGCTCAGGCCCGGTATGCTGGTGTAGTAATCACGCAGCAACAACTGACTGTTCTCGGCCAGCGTTTGCGCGTTGATGACTGAGACAGGCACGGGCACATCCTGCAGTCTCTCGGTACGCTTTTGCGCCGTGACAACGACCTCGCTCAACTGTGCCCCCTCCTGCGGCTGCGCCGGCGGACTCTGCGTTGGACCATCCGTAAGCGGCCCGGCGGATGCTGACTGTTGTGCCAACGAGAGCCGGAAACGGCTCCAATACGCGTCATCTAACATCGCGGTTGCCGGTGCCGTGGAAGCGTTGCCGGAGGTCCGCTTGGCATCGGCCTGCGATACCACTGCGACCGTCTTTTCGTCTATGTATTCCGCCTGCAGTCCAGCGGGAGCGAGAATTCGCTGTAGCACCTCGTCGGTCGTGTAGGAGCCGTTCACCTCGGGAGCCATTACACCACGGCCCAGATCGGAGTAAATTACTACCGTGAGACCCGTCTGGGCGCCGACCGCTTTGAGCGTTTCGACAATGGGTCCTGCGCCGATGTTGAATGAGAGCGGCTGCGCGCCCGTGCGTTGCGCCTCTGCTTGCCCAGTCCCAACGATCCCAAGAATCGCCGCGACCCCAAACCATACCTTCCAACTATGCGACATCTAACTCACCCTCGCGCGACAGTTGCTTTGAGTTTACGAACCTGGAGCGCCGTGCGGCCGCGCCTGGTGTTGGATAAGAGGTCGCATGAGGGGGGTCGGGTACGCTCGCGCAGAAAAAACGACCCGTCCGGCGTGCGCGCCACCCATCACTTGGACGTGGCGGACCGAAGGATGAGTACCGTCTTTGTATCCAAGTACTCGTAATGCAACCCAGTGTGGGCAAGCAGTCGATCGAGCGCATCTCGCGGAGCGTAAGAGCCGATCACCGGAGAAGCGAGCAAGCCACGACCGAGATCCGAGTACATGATGACGGTCAGCCCGCTGCGGTCCCCGAGCTCGTTCAGCGCCTCCGCAAGAGGCTGTACGTCGATGTGGAAAGGGATCTTCTGCGCGGATGCGGCAGCGGGAGGCGGCGACGCGGGCGCGACTTCCTGGGCTGATGCTACGCTGATCAGGAGCCCAAGCCCCGTAGCGAGCGTCACGCCAGGCCACGGACCCATACCCGGACGCCTGTAGGGATTTGATTTCTTTGACATTTCTATAAGCCATGAACTCCGCTGCCGGTGATGTGAAATGGGCGTCCCGCGGCGCTACCTTTGTCTATAAGAGGATTCATTTGGCCCACCAGCTACACGCGCGGCAGTTTTTTCTTCTCGCGGCGTACCTGACCCCCTCGTCACGCCCTCTTATGCTCTGAAGGGCCTGCCGCTTTCGCCTGCGCAAACGTGCAACAGAACGTCCCCAAAATCCCCGCTGAGAGTTTCGAGCAGGCCTACAAGGAGTATCAGGCCGAGCTGCGACGCTTTTTCGAAATGCAGGCGCACGAGCGCAACAGCGTGGAGGACCTCGTCCAGAAGGTTTACGTGCAGTTGCTACGTGGGCGGTCTCGCGAAACAGTGCGGGAACCGAAAAAATATCTGTACCGCTGTGCGTGGCGAGTTTTGTATGAGGAGAACCGCCGCGTTCGACGCGATCAACGTCGTAGCGTGTCAGGTGACGCCGAGAGATGGGACTTGCTCGCGCGGTACGGCGGGGCCCTGTGGGTTGAAGACGATAGTCATACGGAGCTGGCGCTAGATCAATGCCGGCGGGCGCTGGAGAAGTTGCCGCCCACTCATCAAGCCGCGCTCCTCTTGCAATACCGTGATGGCCGCACGTACGAAGAGATCGCCAGAGACATGAAAGTCACACCGCATGCGGTGAAGAAATACATCGGGCGCGCACTGAGTGAGATCCGCAATCAGCTCAACCCCACTAACGTCGACCCGTAGCCGGAAGTCATGAGCGCACGCGGCCCGAACGATTTCAAAACCTTGCGCACCAGCCAGATCGGCGAAGAAGCCGGCATATGGCTGCAGCGGCTCGCCGACGAGTACGATCCCGAGGACCCGATTCCCGACCCGCGCCAACGACAAGCGGCTTTCTTTGCGTGGCTCGAACAATCCCCGGAGCACCTACGTAGTTTCTACGAGTTGATGCAGCTCGAGCGCCTCATGGCGCGCGCGGACCGGCATCGTTCGATCGAGGTTAATGAGCTCCTAGCGGCTCGCCTCGCCAACGTCATCCATTTGCACGGCGCGACCGAGCCTGGACTAGAACAGCAGGCCCCCACCGCTGCGCGTCCACAGGTAGCCAAGCGCCGGCGCACGGTCGCCTACGGCCTCGCGGCGGGCATGGCAATGCTCATCTGCAGCGCGCTGGCCTGGTTGTTAGTTCTCAACCGGCATGCCTACAACACGGGGATCGGCGAGCAGCGTTCCGTGAAACTGGAGGACGGCAGCTTCGTGCTGCTCAACACCGATTCGCGCGTTGAAATCGAGTTTACCGGCCATGAGCGCCGCGTCGTACTGGCGCGCGGTGAGGCGCTTTTCAACGTTGTGCATCATTCGAGCCGCCCTTTTATTGTCAGCTCCGGCGGCGTCGATATCCGTGCCGTAGGTACGCAATTCAACGTTAGGCGCCGCGACGAAGCGACGGACGTAGCCGTTGTGGAGGGAGTCGTCCAAATTGCCACGGCGCAGAACCGCTCTATCGCGACCGGCACTCAGGCCGGCCTTGCTGCAAGCGCCCCCACACAACTGGGCGCCGGCGAAACAGCACATATCGTCAGCGGACACATCAACAGAGAGCAGCGACCCAATCTCGACAACGCGCTCTCGTGGCGCAAGCGGCGTCTCGTATTCACGGACGTACCACTCGCAGAAGTAGCGGCCGAGTTCAACCGTTACAATCGCACCAAAATCCGCGTAGAAGGCGCCGCGGCAAAAACCAAACAACTCTCAGGCATCTTCGATGCAGACCGGCCGACGGCAGTCATCGGCTACGCGATGAAGGACGACTCGCTGTCGGTCGAGCCGGAAGGGAGCAATTGGGTCATCCGCGATCACTCGGCGAACGAGCCCTAGGGCGAGTGGCAGCGATCGGTTTAGGAAACCGCCGCAGCGGCGACCAAATCAGCGTCAGCGTCGGTCTTGCTGTCCGCTAATGTGCGCTGCAGCATCTCGACATACTGCCGTTGCGCGGGCGTGAGCTGCTCCAAGTCGGCACCCAGTCTGCTCAACAGAGAGTGGAAACTCTCCCGGTTGCCTAACGCCTCGTGATGATAGATTTCCAACAGCTTGATTTTCACATCGACTCTCTCGGGCTGGAAATTCAGCGAGTCCTCCAGAATCTTCGCGATTTCCTTATTCGTCGGCGCGCTATCTTGAGTCGATCCGGACACCGGCCTGCGGCCGCTGCTCGCTTGAATCGGCTCGTTTTCGGGCACCTGCTGATCGGGCCCTTCGGAAATCGCCATCAACGGCAACGTAGCGCTATCTGACCAAGGAGTCCGACAACAGTGTGTCGGAGAGAAGCATCGAGTTCTGGGTCCGCCAGGCCTCGACGCCGGTGGCCTCGAGGGTGGAATCGATCTCCCTGGCGGAATCCTCAGCGCGGGTGACATCGGGCTCGAACTTTCGATCGCTGGTGGTCCGCGGGTTCTCTTTTTCGCCATCGGCCGCCGGTTTCTGCAGCACTGATTTCGTTGCGAGCGCCGCAACCGGCTGTGTCCGCTCAAAGGCGTGCAGGGGCTCAGACCTGACCACGTTCTCAACCGGCATTTCACGCAGGTCGCGCGTAGGTACCGCCCGTGCCGGGTACTCAGGTTTCCTGCGCAGGCGCTTCACTAAAGCGACTGCCAGAACAGCCAGTACGACAACCACAACGCCCCCTATCGCGTAGCGAATGGCAGGCCGCGTAGTGGGCTGCGAATCCTCGTCGCCGTCGTCTGCAACGGGAGGAGGAGTGACAACAGGCGAACGCACAGGCGGCTTCGCAGCGCGGGCAGCGATCGCCCGTGTGAGCGTTGCGATTTCGTTGTCTTGCGTATGGATCGTCTCCTGCATCTGGGCCAACATTTGCTGCAGTGTCGCGAGTTGACTCTCCAGTTGGGCCCGCGCGGCAACGTCGGTGGAATTCTGCGCCGCTGCTGCTGTGTTGATCGATGTCGGAGTTTCCGCCGTGTTTGTTTCCGGCTGTCCAGCCTTACCGGCATGTGAAGACGCATAGCTGCTTCTGGAGGAAGCGTGCTTGCTAGCGTGATGACGCGCAGCGATAGCCCTTCTATGCAACTTCGAGCGAGCGCGCCCGTGATGGCGCGGCGCAGTCGCCGCAGGCGTGATTACATTCCCAACAAGCGCACGTGCGCTCTCGGGCGCCGCAAGCGCGCTATCAAGTTTTGCTGGCGAGGCCGTTTCGCTCGAGGTCGCCGCGGCTACCTGGGAGCTCGGTGTTAGGTCTTCAGGCCCCGGCGGATCGAGCAACACGGAGTAACTACGGATCACCTGCAGGTTTTGTCCCGTCACCTGGATGGGAAGGTCGAACAAGGGTTCAGTCAGTATTTCATTCGACTTCACCTGCAGGAAGTGTTTGTGCTCGGCATCCTCCGTAAGGCTGACAGTGAACGACTCGAGTAGCTCAGGATGTACCGAACCGTCACTCGGGGTGGTGGATGCGAGACTGGCGCGCAGCTGATGCCATTCCTCGTCACTGACATCCGTGATTTCGATGCGCGCGCGCAGCGGCTGATTCAAGCACGAGTCGACCTGAAGATCTCCCAGCCCTAAGGCTAGCGAGAGCATGGGGTAAAGGCCCGCGCCTGCGCCGCACAGCAGCGTCCAAACCCCTCTGGCCATGGGGAAGTGCATCATGAGTGCCTCTACAGGCGACCTCGTTCACGAGTGTAATGGGGGTTGATGGTGCCCCATCCGGGCGCCGGAATATGTTTACCTAGTCACAGAGTCCTCTGGACACCCCCGGCTAAGGTCCGGGGCACGGTCCTCAACCCGCGATTTTGAGCACCTGTACGGCTCTCAGCAAGCCGCACTGCGCCTAGCCCCACACGAGTTTTTTCATCCCCTCCTCTGGCAAGACCCACGGACCACCGGTACCGCTCCAACCCGGGAAGCTCGCTACACTCATTTCCAGCCCCAGACCGGAGGCCGTGTCTGCCGCAAACCGAGCGGCCGCTCGCCAAGCCGGTGTCATGTAATCCACGCGGAAGCTGACCCGCTGCGGAGTCGGAAAACAGCCACGCGGATGATCAGTTTCCACACCGTGAGTCGCCCTATAGGAATTATTGTGCAGGAGAAAGAGGCGCCGCCACCGGTGCATAGCGCGAGTGCTCTAGACCGAGGTCGTATTGATGGAGTGTATCTTGATACACATGACCTTCGATCAACTTTCCCGCGTGTGCCTTGAAGTGCATGCTGTAATGCTGGCGGTATGCGCGGCCATCCGCGCGGACGAGGAAACCGATGGCCTCGACGCTGACCTCGTTGCCTTCGCCGACGAGTGAGTAGATATCGAGCGTCAACGGCTCCTTGAGCTTGTTTTGCGCGCTCTGTTGCATGCTGATCATCGCCTCTCGGTCCCATCGCGGGGCGCCTTGGAATGCGTGCAGGGCCGGCGAATAATCGCCTCCAACCGCGAAGCTCCACACCCCATCGAGGGCCCATACCGCCCGTTCGGCCTGCGGGTCGCGGGTTCGAACGGCCATCAGAAAACGCCGAACGCTCTCTTTGTTGGTCGCAATCGGATCTGCCTGATCGCCGTCACTCCCGGCTTCCTCCGCTGCGGCGCCGACAACCTTGTCTGTCGGATGGTAGGGAGGGCACGCCGCAGATCCGAAGTTATTCCAGATATCCCAAAGGTGGAATGTGTCCTGGTACAAACGGATATCCACTATCAGCCCCTGGCTCAGTTGAAAATGATAGCTGTAGTGCTGTACGTAGGAACGACCCGTCGCAGCTCGAACGCCGCTGCCGACTACCTCCGCGGCGACGAGATCGCCCTCTCCAATGAGGGATAGGATCTGCAACGCGAACGGGCCCGCGAGGTCTTTTTGAAAGTCCATCTCCATCTTGATCATTGCGTCCCCATCCCAGTGCGTTCCCTGCGGGAAAGCATGCAGTTCCGGCGAATACACGCCCGCGATCATGAGGGTGAGGCGCACGTTGGGCGCGAGCACCGCGCGCATCGCCGCGGCATCTTTCGCCCGAATTGACAGCAGAAAACGCCGCGCGATCTCTTTGTTGGTTGCAACCTGATTCGTTGCACTCGTCTGTCTGTCCGCTAGTGGCGCGCTGTGGCAAGCTCCAAGTAAAACACAGGCGAGTGCGGCGAGACAGGCTGCTTGCAGTGCTACGCGGTTGGCCATGGGCCCGATTCTCACAAGCATTCCGTCAACAGCGGCCGACTCGGAGCGCCCGCCGGCATCGTCCTCGCCACTCTACCATTTGAACCGAATCTGCGCGGCGACGTTGCGCGGCTCTTGCCTCGCCACGAGTTGAGTCCCAGGCGAGGTCGTCTGAGTGAGGGCGTTGTTGATGATGTCACGGTTGGTGAGATTTTTGCCGATCACGTCGAAACCCCAGCGACCGTGCTCGAGCGATAACCCGCCGTCCACGCGGACGTAGCCGAATTGCCGTGTATCGAAAAGTCCGTATTTGTAGTTGGACACCGCAATGGGCTCAGCTTCGGCGGAGAAAACGTAGTCTCCCGGCAGAGCCACGCTGTAAGTACCCGTGAGGTTGCCGCTCCAATTGGGCGCGTAGGGCGTCGCCCAGCCGGTGTCATCGGCTACCTTTTTGCCTTCGAGTGTTTGCAGTGTGGAGGGCGCCGAGTTCGGGTAACTGGTGTAGCGCGTATCGAGATAGGTCACGTTGGCGGCCAGACGGAAATGACGGTCGATGACCCACTTCGCCTCGAGCTCGACGCCCTTGGAGCGGATGGCGGCGGCATTTCTGACCTCGGTGACGAAGCCGCCGGCAGCAGTGGGATAATTCGACGACACCTGAAGATCGCTGTAGTCCGCCAGGAAGGCGGCCAGGTTCAGCAGCACACGCTGATCGAACCACTCGCTCTTCATGCCGAGCTCGTA
>Ga0105240_10006603_pt1 | contig 17027 bp, 13 predicted proteins | sample KBSC54metaG_FD_80426 | JGI IMG/M metagenome (GOLD analysis project Ga0105240, IMG submission 80426) | Corn rhizosphere microbial communities from Kellogg Biological Station, Michigan, USA - KBS C5-4 metaG | ecosystem: Host-associated > Plants > Roots > Rhizosphere > Soil | place: Michigan, USA...
ACGCGCGACCTCAAAGAAGTGGAACGGCGTATCGATTCCAGCGATGCCCGGGCCACTGCAGTCTACGACGCCATGATCTACCAGATCGCAAAAGAAGCAGGCGCGATGGCCGCTGTACTTGAAGGGCGCGTCGACGCAGTCCTTCTTACCGGCGGCATGGCTCACTCCGAGCGCCTGATCGGCAAACTCCGCAAATACGTCGAGTGGATCGCGCCCATCACCGTCTACGCCGGCGAAGATGAACTCCAGTCCATTGCCGAAGGCGTGTTTCGCGTCCTCCACGGTGAGGAGCAGGCCAAGCGACTCGGTGCGGAAGAAACTCTCGGAATCACTGAACTGAGAAAAGCTCTTGTCATCGGCTTGGAGTGAAGAGAGCATAGTACAACAGCAATGAATCTTCGCGCCTAGGCAGAATGTGGAACTTGCGAATCTAAAAAGCAGCGGACCTTCAGTAGATACACGGGCAGTTACGGTTCGTTGGCGGACAATCCTTCTCATCGCCGTTATAGCGCGGCTTGCTTTTGCGGTCTACTTCTTCAACTTCTCGGCAGTCCCTCCGTTGGAGGGACGGGGGTTTGAGAATGTCGCAATCGCGCTTTCCCTGCGGGCTGGCCATGGATTCAGCTCTCCTTACTTCTCCGATTCAGGCCCTACCGCGTTTATGACACCGGTTTATCCTTGGTTCCTCGCCGGGGTAATGGATCTGTTTGGAACCGGCTCCGCTGCCGCCACCGTGGTCGTTATTGTGCAGGAGTTCATCTCGCTCCTCACGCTCCTGTTGGTCATGTTCTCTGCGCGGTGCCTCTTCGGAAATCGCGCAGCCAATATGGCCGGCTTTTTTTGCGCCCTGGCGCCGCCCATGCTTACAGCGCCCCTTTTCTCTTGGGACACCTCGTTTTCAGCCTTTCTGCTCGCTGCCACTTTTGCAGCAGCCCCAACTGCGCTAATCTCACGCGCTCGGTTCATTCCAGCCGGAGTCTTCTGCGGCATCGCCGGTCTGTTGAACCCCGCACTCATTCCTGCGGTCTGGTCCATCTGTGGATGGGCTGCGTGGAAAGCTGGGAAGAGCCCGTGGTTGGGAATCATCTCGTTCTTTCTTGTGTTCTCGCCTTGGATTGGGCGCAATGCTGTGGTGATGCACGCGTTCATCCCGTTTAGGACCGACTTCGGATACGAACTGTGGATAGGTAACCATGCCGGCGGCGATGGAGGTTTTGATGAGTCATTGGATCCCATGCTGAGCGCTCCGGAGAGGACAGCCTTTGTTCAGAAAGGAGAATTGACTTACTTCACGGAAAAAGGCGAACTTGCGAAGCAGTACATTCGAGCCCATCCAGCGCGATTCGCCGCTTTGAACCTCAAGCGCTTCTACCGCTTTTGGACAGCTTCAAACGAGGGCGCAGAAGCGACAATGATCCCAACTTTCGTTCTTGCTATCTCTGGATTGGTGCTCATGTCTAGACGCAATGGACCGGTTCTCCTATTTTGTCTCCCTCTCATTCTTTTCCCACTGCCCTACTACATAACTCATCCGTTTCCCCGATTTGAATATGTGATCGAGCCGCTCGTACTGGTTCTCGCGGGATACTCGGCGGCAAAATTCTTTGAGAGCGGCCGCCCTGCGAATCGATGCCCGACTGATTGACGTGTCAGAGCTCGCCTTTGAGCACCTCGATTGCCCGCCTGGAGTGTTGCCCGAGTTCACGATCACATTCTGTCGTCACGGCGCTGGTTCTACCAACCGCGGAACGTTGACGTGCGAAATATCGCTCTGCAGAACAGATCAAGCTCACTATCCAAACGTGACGGTCTACCGTGACAGCATCCGCAGGCTCGTCGAGATCGGCAGCCCTATCAGGAACATGTGCGCGAGCAGGCCTTGCACGAGCCCTCGATAGGTGTATGGCCCCATCGCATGATATGCGCTGAGCGGCAGCACGATGAGGTTCATGAACAGGAAAAATATGATGCCGAAGACGAGGCCGCAGACCAGGAAGTGTTCCCGAAGAAACGGCAGCAGCCTGCTCGCGAAACAATAGGCGGCGGCTGCTGAGAACGCGATCAAATAGTGGATGGCAAGTCCCAGGATGTACTGCCCCGCAGAGATGTGGCGTGCAGCCGGGCCGACCACGCCGCCCGCAATCCCGATGGGCATGTACCGGCCGAACGTCACGTACGCCGACGTCATGTCCAGAAGTCCGGCGACGAATCCGCCAACCAAAATCGGGAGCGTGAGCGAGCGCTGCGATACGCGCAGCGCGACGGAGCTTGTTGCCATCGGCGACCTCGAGAGAACGAGAGATTTACTCGCAACCTATCCTCGAATGAACTGCGCCGCGCCACAACGCATTTGAGGCAGAACGGATGTCGAGGCCGCCAGAGAGGCCAATGCACTCTTCGATGCGGAGTCTCGCGCTACTTTAAATGTTTCGCGAAGAAGTCAACGGTACGCTTCACAGCGTCGTCGAAGTCAGGCGGCAGAATGCCGTGTGCCTGATTTGGATAGATGTGACTCTCGCACGTGAAGTTCTTCATCCGGCAAAGCTGAATCATCTGCTGCGCATTCGACACCGGGATGTTGTCATCGTGCTGTCCATGCAGAATCAGCAGAGGCGGCATGCCTTTCAGCTGGTAGAAGAACTCATCGGGCAGGCTCCCATACCACTCGGCGACAGCGCCTACGGGCGGCATCTGCGAACCCGCCGCAAGCGCAACCGACGCTCCCAGCGAGAAGCCGAGGATCCCGACCTTCCGCTTCGACCACTGCGGATTCTTCCCGCACTCGTCCACAAGATCGGACACAGTCTTCTCCCAGGCAACGTAATTCTCCGGCGATGCACGATATGTATCCGTCGCGTCGAAGTAATGCATAAAGAGAACGGTGTAGTTGTATTTCGTTGCGAGATCGTCCGCCAGGTGGCGATACAGCGGAGCATCAGGACCGCCCACGCCGTGCAGCATGATGATCAGCGGGCCGGTCGATTGCGGACCGTAGATGTCATAGGCGATCTGGCGGCCATGGCTCTGGAAGTGCGCAACCTGCAGAGGAGCCGCGATCGCCGAAACCGGCAAGACCATCAAAACCGCCGCAACGAAAATCCGGCAGAGGTCCATTGCAATCACCTGCGGCACTGATTCAATCGAACAGCGATGATTGTACTGCCGGACTGCGTGCATCGCTCCCATAGCGATCTTCCGGAAATTCGCAGGGAAGAAGATTGCGCTACACCTTTTGCAGGTTCGCGAACTTCTCCATCAGCTTCTTCATTCCATGCTGCGGGAACAGCACCGTGAGCTTGGCTTCATCCCCTTCGCCTTCGCGCATGACGATGGTGCCTTCGCCGTATTTGCTGTGCCGCACGCGCTGACCTTTCTTCAGTCCCGCTGCGCCAGAGGCTTCCGGAATGTCCATCTTGGGGCGTGATGGACGCGCAAACGATCCGGGTTTCACACCCCGCCCGCCAAAGAACCGCGCGATGTTATCAATGGATCCTTCATCGGAAGTCTGCGGCGACTTCGTCTTCGAAGCCTGGCTGTACGAGAACCGGGAAGAATCCTGATTCTCGTCCTCGTAGTTGTAGTGGCGGCTTTCCATCTCGCTGTACTGGCCTTGACGCCGCCCCGCACCATACCCCCGGCCGCTGCCATATGAGGGAACGGACCACGCCGGCGACCGCCCGCCGAGATTTTCGACAAGCTGGCTCGGCACTTCTTCCAGGAATCGCGAAGGCACGCTCTGCTCCGGCGCATCGTTGCCATACCGCCGCCGATAGTGCGCACGCGTCAGGATGAGCGTGTTCATCGCCCGCGTCATACCCACGTAGCAGAGGCGCCGCTCTTCCTCCAGTTCCTCGGGATTCATCAGTGTGCGCGAGTGCGGAAACAGTCCTTCTTCAAGCCCCGCCAGAAACACCAGCGGAAACTCCAGCCCCTTCGCCGCATGCAGGGTCATCAGCGTAACCCGCGCGTTCGGATCGAACTGGTCGGTGTCCGACGCCAGCGCTGCGTGATCGAGGAAATCGGCGAGCGTCTCGCCCCGCACCTCAGCATCGTGTGCAGCATTGGCAAGTTCCTTCAGGTTTTCAATCCGGCTGAAGGACTCAGGCGAAGCTTCGGCTTCAAGAGCTTTGATATAGCCAGAGCGATCGATGATGAAGCGGATCAGTTCCGGAAGGGTAGCCGGATCGCCCGGCTTGCGAAATGGGTTCTCATCTTCTGAGGGTGGCCCGTCCACATCCGAGAACTCCCGTCCACCTCGCCCCTCCGCTCCCTGCGAACCGCGCGCCCCAGAGAAGCCTGAAGCCCGGTCCAGGCGGTCCTTTGAAAAAGGCGAAACCTGCGGCGTCCGTGTCGACGCCTGCGGGGCTGGCGACTCTTTCGGTATCTTCAGAAACGGTCTTACCGGCTTCTCCGCAAACGGCGAGAAGTGGCTCGGATCAAGCAGAGGAATCTGGCTCTCGTTGTTGCCAAAGCTGAACTCGGCCGCGGCATTCAACGCATCTTCCACTTCCTGCTTCTCTTCCGTGTCTGGCTCGGCGGCTCCGAAACTGAAATCAGTGTCCGCTTCGTCCAATCCGACATCCGCCGACAGCTTGCCCGCAAAATCCGGGTCCATCATGGCCTGCGCGTCAAGGATCAGCTGCCGGAACGAACCGAGCGCCATACCCGCGCGGCTCGAGATGAGATTCTGCTCGATCGCGACTTTCATCGCATCCCACGTCGACTGCCCCGTCTCCAGCGCCAGCCGCTCAAGCGTGGCAAGCGTGGTCGCGCCGATCCCGCGAGCCGGAGTGTTGATCACCCGGTTCAGCGCCATCGAGTCGTGCGGGTTGCGAACGAGCCGCAGATAGCCGAGCAGGTCCTTGATTTCGGCGCGCTCGTAAAAGCTGAACCCACCAACCATGGAGTAGCTGATGCCGTAGCGGCGCAGGGCTTCTTCAACCAGACGCGACTGCGAGTTCGTCCGGTAGAGCACCGCGCAATGTGCCTCATCGCCCGACTCGCCGGACTCTCGCATGAATTTCTGGATGCGATCGGCGATGAAGAGAGCTTCGTTCTCACCGTCGGGAGCTTCGTAGTAGCCGATGAGCGATCCACCCTGCCGATCCGTCCACAGTTTCTTGCCTTTGCGGCGCAGGTTGTTGGAGACGACCGCGCCGGCAGCTTCGAGGATGACTTGCGTAGACCGGTAGTTCTGCTCCAGCCTGACGATCTTGGCGTTCGGAAAGTCCTGCTCAAATTCGAGGATGTTGCGAATGTCAGCGCCGCGCCACGAGTAGATGCTCTGGTCCTCGTCACCCACGGCGCATACGTTTTTGTGCTCGCCGGCCAGCAGCTTCATCAGTTCGTACTGCGGCCGGTTTGTGTCCTGATACTCGTCCACCAGAACGTACCGGTACTTCCGCTGGTAGTACTCGCGGGTCGGCGCGGAGACCTTCAGCAGGCGGGCGGCCTCCAGCAGCAGGTCGTCAAAATCCATCGCGTTATTCTTGCGCAGTTCATCCTTGTAGCCCTTGTAGATGTGCGCGATCCGCTCGCTGTCCTGATCCTTCGACCCCAGATAATACTCCTGCGGATCGACCATGTGGTTCTTTGCCCACGAGATCCGGCTCAGCACTGTTCGAGGCGTCAGCTGCTTCGTGTCCAGCCCCATTCGCCGCATGACCTGCTTGACGATGTTCTGCTGATCGGTCTCGTCAAAGATCGCAAACGATCTCGTCAGCCCCTGGTTGTTGACGCGCAGTGCTTCGATGTCGCGCCGCAAGATGCGCACGCAAAGCGAGTGGAATGTGGCGAGCAGTGGCTTGCTGAGGGAAGAGTGCCCGAGCAGCTTTTCAACGCGCTCGGCCATCTCTGCCGCGGCCTTGTTCGTAAATGTAACGGCCAGAATGGAATCCGGCGCGACGCCCTTCTCCTGGATGAGCCACGCAATGCGGCTGGTAATGACGCGCGTCTTTCCAGAGCCTGCGCCCGCAAGGATCAGCAGGGGACCGTCAGTCGTTTCAACGGCTGCGCGCTGTTCTGGATTGAGTTTGGCGATGAGCGACTGCGACAAAGGGTGGCGTCCGGAGGGAAAGATCCTTGCCCTAGTTTACCTTTTCGGCGACCCGCGTGCGCGGACCGATAATCTCCGGAAATCTTATCTCGATGAGATTCAGGGACCATTCCCGATCTGATTCGGTGTGCGTGATGAACACAGTCTTGTGACCCTCGACATAGCTCAATCCCAATGGTGGGACTACTCTCGCCCTGTAATTCAGCTATCTGTTGACCTTGCGCCCGAGTAGCCCTGCAGACCCCATGAGCGACCACCCCGGTGCGGGGGGAGTGCGTCATGGGCTCTCGTTCTCGTGCTTTATGTTTCGGACTCGCACTTGCGTGCTCTGCGTCCCCTTCCGCTTTCGCTTCACCCTCGACAAGTAAGTTGCTGTGGCTCGTTCCTCCGGGCGTCCAGATCGTCGCCGGCTTCGAGAATTACAAGGACGAACATCATCACGGCCAGCTCCTGCTGACTACACGCAACAACCGGCTCGATCTGGCTGACTGGCAGTCGATTGCGGGCGTCGATCATCAGCGGGCACTCGAAGAAGTCGTCGAGGTCGCCTCATCTCCGCAGGGCGGGCAGCTCCCGGAGCACCTCCTCCTCATCGCAGGACGATTCGACCGGGAGACAATCTTCCGATCTCTCAGCCTTCACGGCGCAACAGAAACGCAGTACCTGGGCCAGAGCGTGATGTTGATCGAACCATTCCCACGCGAGCGTGGTGTCATGATCGGCACGCGCTGGCTCGTCATTCTCGACAATTCTGTTGCTCTCTTCGGAACTCCGCCAAGTGTGATCACGGCCATGAATCGCTACGTTCAACATGCGAACGTAGATATGGTGCTGCGCGAGCGGCTGAGCCAGTTGCCGCTGGATGTGAGTTCCTGGAACGTGCTCAGTTCCTTGCCCAAGGCGCCAACGCAGTACGTTGCTCCGCAGGCTTCGAATCCGTGGTCGAGAGTGCTTGCCGGAGCGAATGTGTTGATCGTCGGTGCGCGTTTCGGCGCGAAGATTCGGGTCCATTTCGCGCTGCATGCCAACGAAAATCGCGGCGCGGAGTTCTTCCAGCAAAAGACTGCATCCTTTGCGGAGGTGTTTGCGCCGGAGCACACCGGCAGCTCACGGCCGCCGCGGGTCGCAGAGGTCGAGCTTGGCCCGGACCGCGTGCAGGGCTTCATTCAGCTTTCGAAGAAGCAGTTCGACGCATGGAGCGATTGGACCAACAACTTCGGCCACGCCCCGGCGGTCCCTGATCGTTCGCCCTCTGCGGGGCAATAGCAACATCCACAGAAGAGCCGTCGGCGGTATCCTGACTTCACCATGACAGTGAAACGAGTAGCCGTCTACTGCGGATCGGCGAACGGCAGCGATCCTGCTTTTCTAGCCGAAGCGAAGCGGCTCGGCGGTGCGATTGCTGAGGCCGGATTGGGGCTTGTTTACGGTGGCGCGAGTGCGGGACTGATGGGCGCAGTTGCAGATGCGGCCCTGGCCGGAGGAGCCGAGGTCATTGGCGTACTGCCGGAGGTCCTCTCCGGCAGCGAGATCGCGCATCGCGGGCTCACGAGACTCGAACTGGTCGCCACGATGCACGAGCGCAAGGCGCGCATGGTCAAGCTGGCGGATGCCTTCCTGATGCTTCCCGGCGGCTACGGCACGCTCGACGAGATGATGGAGATCGTGACCTGGAAGCAACTCCGCCTCCACACCAAGCCCTGCATCCTCATCAACACCTCCGGTTACTGGGACGGACTCCTCACGTTCCTCGATCGCGCCGTCGAAGCCGCCTTTCTCAAACCCGAAAATCGCGACCTCCTCGAACTCGCTGCCAGCTCCGACGAAGCGGTCGCTTCGTTGAAGACCATTGACGAACACTCAGAAATCAAGCACTAGCAACTTGGCTTCGCATGGCGAAATATTCAGCGACATTCTAATCGCCTGCAAGTGATTCAGGACCAGTATCAGGGCATGACTTCAGTCATGGCGAAAAGCGCCATAGAGATCGGGCTCTAGCCGCTGCCGTATCGCTCCTCGCCATCGTCCCTTCGGATAGTCCGCGATTCCAATCGCATCCAGTTCGCCAGCACTCCTGCTATCATTCGCCTTCGTTTTCAGGAGCCCGAACCCGATGCTCTTACGCAGCCTGCCACTGCTCCTCATCACCTCGGTGAGCACGCTCTCCGCCCAGACACAGAGGACCTCCCTCCCGCCACTCTCCCCTGAATACCGTCAGGTGCAGCAACGCCTGGCCCGTGGCTGGAATACCTGGGATGTACACAGCGTTGCGACACAGGTCCTCCTGCCTGAAGGCCTTGCCATTCACGTCGGGATGAAGCACAACTCCTCGCTCAACGGCGACGCCTTCCTCGGCGACGCGCTGATCGGCCGTCTCGACAAAGACGCTGAGAAAGTCACGCCCGGCCCGCACGCCTGGGACGGCTCCTACACCAGCGCCGACTACGAGTGGAAAGGCCACAAGTGGCGGATCGAGAGCGCTCACGACGGCGACGATCTGGTCATGCTGGTGACACTGCTAGAAAACAAGAGTGCGTTACCGCCGACGGTGGTTTTCTCGGTGAACCAACTCTGGAACCGAACGGGGTCGATACAAGGAACTGATAAAGGGGTGGTGGTTACACGTTTTGGAAAGAAAGTCGTGCCTGTCTTTTGCACATGCGATTTCTTGGGTGCTCCACCACCGTGTCGCCCGATCAACAGTTCAACGGCTGGTCCCTATTTTGCGGTTGATCTTGCCGAAGCCGCAGGGGTGAACACTGGGAGGCATAGGAGCATTGCGGAAATCCGGACAGCTATAGAACGACAAAAAGCTGCCTATCAAGACTCGGTCAGAGCCGCCGGAAAGAACGGCCCGATTCTCGATGCGATTGTGACGACCCTGGGCTGGGACACTATCTACGACCCCGAAAAGGACCGCATAATCTCCCCCGTCTCCCGCGTCTGGTCCGTAGGTTGGGGCGGATACGTCCTCTTCGACTGGGACACCTTCTTCGCGGCCACCATGGCCTCCATCGGCAACAAAGACCTCGCCTATGCCAACGCTCTCGAAACCCTTCGCGAAGAAACTCCGCAAGGCTTCGTACCCAACTACGCGCGGGCAGGGAACTGGAAGAGCACTGACCGCTCCGAGCCGCCCGTCGGAGCCATCACCGTCCTCGGCCTCTACAACAAATTCCACGACCGGTGGTTCATCGCCGATGCCTTCGCGCCTCTGCTCAGCTGGAACCGCTGGTGGAACGACCACCGCCAGATGCAGGGCTTCATCGTCCTAGGCAGCGACACGCAAAACGAGCCCGTCAACATCGACGACACCTCGCGCGGAACCTGGCAGGGCGCAGTCTACGAGTCCGGCCTCGACAACAGCCCCATGTACGACGGCACCTTCTACAACAAGCAGACGCACCTGCTCGAGTACGCCGACGTCGGTATGACAAGCCTCTACATCGCCGACTGCAAGCCCTCGCCCAACTCGCCGACGCACTTAGCAAATCAGCCGAAGCAAAGGAACTCCGCGACCGCGCCGCCCGTTACAGCGCAAAGCTGCAAACACTCTGGGACGACAAGGCTGGCATCTTCCTCAATAAGAATCTGCACACTGGCGAGCTCAACCGGCGGCTTTCTCCCACCAACTTTTATCCGATGCTGGCCAAGGCCGCGACTCCCGAACAGGCGAAGACCATGATCGACAATCACCTCAAGAACCCCGCCGAGTTCTGGGGCCAGTACTTGATTCCATCGATCCAGCGCGACGATCCCGCCTTCAAGGATCAGCAGTACTGGCGAGGGCGCATCTGGGGACCCATGAACCACCTCGTCTACCTGGGACTGGAGAACTACCCCGAAGCCTCCGCCGTCCGCAAGGACTTCGCGCAGAGGTCCTATGACCTGTTTCTAAAGGAGTGGCGTGAACACGGCCACGTCCACGAGAACTACAACGCCATCACGGGAACGGGCGACGATGTCACGTCAAGCGACAGGTTCTACCACTGGGGCGCGCTGCTTGGATATGTCGAATACCTTGAGCAGAGCGAACCCGCGCCCGCGAAATAGCCCTTGCAGGGCATGGAGTGGAATCGTTACCATTTCTGCGGTCGGATACCGTAAGATTTTCTCGGGAGCGATTCGCCATGAAACGGACACGCCTTTTTTGTCTCACCTCTGCTTTTCTTGCACTGATCGGAGCCAGCATCCCGGCCTTCGCCCAAACCGCCGTCGAGGCTCAGAAGGTAGCCGCGGAGATCGACCGCGTCGCGCATAACCTTCCGCCTGAGTCGCGCAGCGTGATCACGCGTCTGACCCTGATGCGCGAACTCCCTGACGGTACCTGGAAAACACACTCCGGCGATGTGGCGCATGGCGAGTCGGCCAGCCTCGACGAATCCGGCTGGCAAGATCAGAAGGTCCCCGGCGAAGCTCCCAATGACGCGGTCTGGTTCCGCCAGACGTATACGGTTCCCGAGACGCTCCACGGCTACGACCTCACCGGCGCGCGCATCTGGTTCGAGTTTCACGCGTACGCCAACGGACCCATGCCCGAGATCCTCTACTTCAACGGCCGCCGCGTCGCGCTCGGAGATGACCTCGAGCCCGTGGTGTTGTTCGACAGCGCGAAGCCGGGAGAGAAGGTCACCGTCGCGGTGAAATTGCTGCACACGGTGGACAAGAAGAACATCGGCGGCGCGAGCCTCAAAATCGACTTCCCTGAGAATCGGCCCAATCCCGAAGATCTCCGCGAAGAGTTTCTTGCCGCAGCGGTGATGGTGCCGTCGCTGGCTCCGGCGGGCGATACCCAGCAGATGGCAACCTTGAACGGTGCCATCGATGCGGTCGACCAGAAGGCGCTCGACGCGCACGACCAGGCCAAGTTCGACGAGAGCCTCAAAGCCGCGCACCAGAAGCTCGAAGCGCTGCTGCCGTTGATGCAGACCATGACGTGGCACCTCACCGGCAACTCGCACATCGATGCAGCGTGGCTCTGGCCGTGGACTGAAACTGTCGACGTGGTCAAGCGCACATTCGGCACCGCTCTGCAGTTGATGTATGAGTATCCGCAGTACACCTACACGCAGAGCGCGGCCGCCTACAACGAGTGGATGCAAGAGAAGTATCCCGACATGAACGACGAGATCAAGAAGCGCATCAAGGAAGGGCGCTGGGAGGTTGTCGGCGGCATGTGGGTTGAGCCCGATCTGAACATGCCCGACGGCGAATCGCTCGTGCGTCAGTTGCTCGTCGGCAAGCGCTGGTACCAGAAGAACTACGGCGTCGATGTGCGCATCGGCTGGAATCCCGACTCCTTCGGCTACACCTGGCAGCTTCCGCAGATCTACAAGAAGAGTGGCGTCGACTATTTCGTGACCCAGAAGATGACGTGGAACGACACCAACCAGCTGCCCTTCAAGCTCTTCTGGTGGGAGTCGCCCGATGGCTCGAAGGTGCTGACGTATTTCCCGCACGACTACGCCAACGGCAACCTCAGCCCGCTGCGCCTGTCGCATGACACCGTGCAGGCCCGCGAGCGTGCCACAGGATTGACCGATCTGATGGATCTCTACGGCATCGGCGATCACGGCGGTGGCCCGACTCGCGCAATTCTCGACGAGGGCTTCCACTGGGCAACGTCGTCGACTCCCGCCAAGGTGATGCCGAAGATCGAGTTCGGCCTCGCCCAGCCCTACTTCTCGAAGGTGGAGAAAGAGGTCGCGCCCGAAAGCAAAGAGTGGAACTACGAATCCATCGCCAAGGGCTACACGCCTCCGGCTGCGGTTGAGGGCAAAGTCGCAATTCCGACCTGGAAGAGCGAACTCTATTTTGAGTACCACCGCGGCGTTATGACCACACAGGCGACGCACAAGAAGAACATGCGCGACTCTGAGGTGCAGGTTCTGGACGCGGAGAAGTGGGCTTCGCTCGCGTGGCTCGATGGCCGCCACTATCCCGGCGATGAAATCACCGAAGACTGGAAGAAGGTGCTCTTCAACCAGTTTCACGATCTCGCTGCCGGCTCAGGCATCGGCATCATCTATAAGGACGCGCAGAAAGATTACGATGTCGTGAAGTTCTCGACCAACGAGATCTCACGTCACGCGCTGGCGACGGTCAGCGAGCGGGTAAACACGGCTGGGCAGGGAATGCCCGTTGTCGTCTTCAATCCGCTTGCGTGGCAGCGCTCCGGCGAAGTTACGGTTCACTTGCAGGCCAAGGCCGGCGTCACTGCCAATGGTGCGCAGGTGGTAGAGGTTCGGCCGGAACAGAACACGGGCTTTGCCGATGTGAAACTCCACGGCCTGAATGTTCCAGCGATGGGCTACAAGGTGGTCTGGCTAGGTAGCGGGAAGGGAACAGCCGAACCGGGTGAGAAGGCCGTAACCGCAAAGGACGCGGGCGACAGCATTACGCTCGAGAACGCGAGGTTGCGGGTTGCCATCAGCAAGCAGACCGGCTGCATCACCAGCCTCTTCGACAAGAAGACCAACTTCGAAACGCTGGCTTCTGGCGCATGCGGGAATCAGCTTCAGTTCTTCAAAGACACCCCAAAGGACTACGACGCCTGGAACATTGATCCGGGTACTCTCGATGCGAAGCCGGAGACCATCGAGAAGGCCGATTCTGTTGAACTGCAGAAGACTGCAGAGCCCACCATCAAGATCACGAGCCACTTCGGCAAATCAAAATTCGAACAAGTCATCGGCCTCTCCGCTGATGGCGACGAGGTCAACGTCCGCAACCGTTTCGATTGGGAAGAGTCGCACATTCTGCTGAAGGCTGCGTTCCCGGTCGCTGCATCGGGCCCGTTCGCAACGTATGAGATTCCCTACGGCTCCATCGAGCGTCCGACCACGCGCAACAATTCGTGGGACAAGGCGCAGTTTGAAGTGCCTGCGATGCGCTGGGCCGACCTCGGCGACGGCAAGCATGGCCTCTCCGTCATCAACAACACGAAGTATGGATACGACGCGGTGGGCAATCTACTGCGGCTGACCCTGCTGCGTTCGCCCAAGTGGCCTGATCCCGACGCCGACATGGGGCAGCAGAACTTTGAGTATGCGATTTATCCGCACGCAGGAACGTGGAAGGAGGCGATGACCGTCCGACACGGATACGAGTACAACTACCCGCTCTCTGGCGAGGTCACGACGGCGCATGCCGGATCTTTGCCGGCGACGCACTCGTTTGTTTCCGTCACGCCTGAGAACGTGGTGCTAACTGCAGTGAAGAAAGCCGAAGATGCCAACGGCCTCATCTTCCGCGTGTACGAGTGGGCCGGGAAGGACTCGACCGTCGAGTTCCACGTCCCGCCGGGCGCCACCAGTGCAACGGTAGCCAACATGATGGAAAAGCCCGAAGGCAACGCCCTCACCGTATCGGGCGACGTCGTCAAGGCGCCGATCCACCCGTACGAAATCCTCACTATCCGCGTCGACTACAACCACGAACAGGCATCTGCGAACGGTCAGTAACGGTCAGCGGCATTCTCCCTGGCGGCGCGGCTTCGGTCGCGCCGTTTTCTTTTGACTTTCTCAGACGCTAAAGCTTTCTGGCGCGACTCAGCAGGACGTGATACCGTTTGGAACCCCAATACCCCGAATGACCTTCGTGTGCCCAGTCTGGATTCACAGCCGAGCGGTCTAGCTCCGCGTGGAGGCCACAGCCCTCGGTTCATGGCGTTGGTCTGTGCGCATTCCAGATGGTCAGGTCTTTCGGCAGGGCGCGATGGACAGCCAGACATCCACACAGGAAGCCGCGCAAAAAGCATTCGAGGAGCGGATTCAGAGGGCAAGCCTGAATCGATATCTCCCTCCAGGTGGTTACCCCTGGAAGCAGGCCCGCTAATCCAGGCGTGCCATTCTGACCGAAGCTCGCCTCAAGCGACCGCAGTGGAGAAAACTGCAGTTGCTCTTCAAGATTTAAAAACCTTCGCTGGTTTCGGATGGCAGAGACACTCCAGGAGGCGCGACTTGTCAATCGCGGGATTCTTCGGCAGGCCACCAGAGTGCCAGATCAGCTCTTCTTCGAGGTCACAGCTGAGAACGACGCGACAAGCTGGTGCACATTCTTGCCGCCGCAGTTGGGGCACTTGATCTCGGTCTTCTCGACGTCGGAGATGTGGTGCTGCTGGGTGAATTCCTTGTTGCAATCTTCGCAATGAAAAGCGTATTGAGACATGGCGATTCTCCGAGGCCAACATAATAGCGCCGGACCGCTTCGCTGCGCTGTGAATTTGGCCGACGCAGGACGAAAGTTGGCAGAACCGCCCGCCGAGTGATCGCCCGGGGAGGCCGGCAGAGTCGGGCACGAGATCGCTGAATTTTTTATGCAACCAGCGGAGTCCTCAGCCCGTCTTCATCCCAATGCGTGTGCCCGGCTCAAGATCTGATCACGGCTGGCAGAAATATCTTCATATAGATAGGAGTCACTATGAAAACCATTCGCAAAGCCGTCGTTTATAGGACCTTGGCCGTGATGCTCTCCAGTTGCGCGGTCTTCGCGCAGTATCACGATGACCATGACCGCGACCGGGACCACCGCAACGATCATCATTACGTAGAGCACCGTGAGTGGAAGCGCGGCTATCACATGCGGCACGAAGACTGGGATCGAGGCCAACGCGTTGATTACCGGCAGTACCGCCTTCGCCGTCCGCCAAGGGGCTATGAATGGCGCGAGGTAGACGGAAACTATGTGCTTGCGGCTGTGGCGACTGGCGTGATCGCGTCGATCGTCGCAGCCAACGTGGCCCGCTAACGCAACGGACGTCGCCCAGGCAGCGGCGCAGAGTTGGCATGCCCGCCCAATGTGCAATCCAAGTCGCCTTGGTTCTGGGGAACTCCGGAGGGAGTTCCCCTTTTGCATTTCTCCTCGCGCGCCAATTCTTCACAATTTGTAACCGGGAGCTCCTCCGGCGAGTCGAAGCGAAGTATGAACCGAAGAAGCTTTGTGCGAACAACAGCAGGTGCGCTGGGGATGGCTGCACTTCGAGATCAGAAAGCCTGGGCGCAGCAGAAGCAGCTGGCGAATGGCAGAATCAAAGCGGTTGCGTTCGATGGATTTGTCATCTTCGATCCAGGTTCGGTGGAGAAGCGTGTTGAAGAGCAGTTGCCGGGCCGAGGCGCGGAGTTCACGAATCTCTGGCGTACACGCCAGTTTGAGTATTGCTGGCTGCGGACATGCGGCGGACAATATGCAGACTTCTGGCGCCTGACGGATGATGCCCTGCGCTACACCGCGACAAGTCTCAAGGTGTCATTAACCGGCACACAGCACGACGACTTGATGGAGGCCTACCGGACGCTTACGCCCTGGCCCGATGTTCGCGGCGGCCTGGCGGAGCTTCGCAGACGCGGCATCAGGCTCGCATTTCTCTCCAACCTGACAGCAACGATGCTGGATGCGAACTTAAAGCAGTCAGGACTGAGCGACTTCTTCGAGCCGCACCTCACGACGGATCGGGTGCAGGCTTACAAGCCCAGTCCGCGAGCCTATCAGATGGGGCCTGACGGATTTCACCTTCAGAAGAGCGAGATTGCTTTTGCTGCCTTTGGTGCGTGGGACGCCGCCGGTGCGAAGTGGTTTGGGTATCCGACGGTGTGGTTGAATCGACGGAGCATTCCGGCGGAAGAACTGGACGCGCAGCCGGACCTAGTCGCGAAGGATTTCAGGGAACTCGTCGACTTCGTAGCTAGATCTTGAGCATCAGCAGCCGTGCGAGACGGGCAGACTCATCCTGGAATCAGGATCACGCACCGGATAAAGTGACGGTTCGTAGAATTACGGAGCCTTCTCTGCGGAAGTGGAAGCTGTAGAAAGATCAGCCCGGAAGATTGGGCTGTCGGCCCGCAAGCCGCTACAACGACCTGCGGGCCGCGTCTATAATCCCGGGGGTGCCCGCGGACGGGTCTTTGTCCGTGGGGTGGTCATAGCAGGTGAGGACGATTGGATGAGAAATCTTCCTGGATGCGATTCGCCATGACAGTCGCCATTGATTGGCGATTTGTTCTGGCTGTCGTACTCCTCGTCCTGGTGCTCCTGATAAAGTAGCCAAACTCCCGGCAGGTCACCACTATCCCTGCCGGGGCGAAAAGCGTATAGCAGGAATTCCACTTTCATCCTCGGTGACGTACCCGCGACTAGACTCCGAGTTCCCAGTCCAGCCCAAACGCAACAATGCCGTCCCAAGCGGGACGGCATTGTTGGTTGAAGAGAACCAAGGGTGGAGGCTGGAACGTTTCCACCTCCCAGGAAACTCTTAGTCGCCGGCGACCGGCTCGGCTTCTTCGCGGTGGCGATTGACCGGCGATGCGGCGTTATTGCTGGCCGGCTTGATGCTGTCGAGGCTTACAAGACCTTCGACCGGCTTCTCGCCGAGTACGTGTTCGCGATAGAGCTTGGCCATGCGGGCGTTCTCCGCATCACTCTTCACCTTGGTATCGCGAGCGCGCAATTTTTCTTCACGGGCATTCTTCGCGATGCCGAGTTCGTCGAGAGTGTGGTTGGCTTCGGCGTTCACGTGCTCCATATTGAGATTGAGCTCGTGACCCACGTAGGTCATACCAACCTTCTTGCCGCCCGCGAAGATTTCGTGACGGCCGTGCTCCTCGTACCACTTCGTCAGCGTGGCCGTCATGTGCATCTTCTCGATGATGTTGCGCCAACCCACGCCCGTGTTGTACGCGCAGAAGCTGATCTCGCCTTCCTGCGTTGCGTAGGGAATGATGCACTGCTCGGTGCGGCGGAAGTCGTAGTTGAACAGATCCTGGAACCACATGCCGGCGATGAAGAGGAAGTTCCAGCGATCCGAGCGGCGCTTCTTGATGTCGTCCATGGTGCGGTCGCCCTTGACGCTGCCGTAGTCCTTACCGGTAGCGTTGAAGGTCTTGTCCATCTTCTTCAACATGTCGGTGATCTTGAAGTGCGTGGGCGCCTGGAACGGATCGTAGTTGCGCATCAGCGCTAGTCCAAATCCGATAAC
>Ga0105240_10006606_pt1 | contig 17023 bp, 7 predicted proteins | sample KBSC54metaG_FD_80426 | JGI IMG/M metagenome (GOLD analysis project Ga0105240, IMG submission 80426) | Corn rhizosphere microbial communities from Kellogg Biological Station, Michigan, USA - KBS C5-4 metaG | ecosystem: Host-associated > Plants > Roots > Rhizosphere > Soil | place: Michigan, USA...
CGGAAATGTCAAACTCCGAGAGTCCTCCGGCAAAGCCGGGGCGTTTCCTATTGGACTAAAACAACCGTCGATGCGCCGATTGAATGAATTGGACGAACGGTACCATTTTCCGATAAAATCCACTCGCTCATCCATGACACCCAAACCATCCTCCGTGAAAAATCTCCCATCAAAAAGCGTCGTCGCCCTGATAACAATTTTGCTCGTCCTGGCTGCGATCCATACGGCCTTCGCAGCCGGGCGCTTGCCAAACATCGTCCTCATCTTCACCGACGACCAGGGGTATGCCGACGTCGGCAAATTCGGGGCCGAAGGTTTTGTGACGCCAAATCTCGATCGCATGGCCGATGAAGGCGCCATCTTCAGAAATTTCCATGACGCGCAACCGATCTGCACCGCGTCCCGCACCGCCATTCTTACCGGCTGCTATCCGAATCGCATCGGCATGCACGACGCCCTCGGGCCGCATTCGAGAATCGGCATCAGTGACAATGAAATGACGATCGCTCAACTCGTGAAACAGCGCGGTTACGCCACCGCCATTTTCGGCAAGTGGCATTTGGGCGACTCGCCGCAATTCATGCCGTTGCGCCACGGCTTTGATGAATACTTCGGTCTGCCGCTTTCCGCCGATTTCTGGCCCGACCATCCGAATTTGATCACCAATTTTCCGCCCACCCTCGTCGCCATCAAACGCGAATATCCCAACCTGCCGATCTACGACAACAAAAAGGTTTTTCACCCGGAAATGACCATTGACGACCTCAACCATTTAACCACCTGGTACACCGAACGCGCGGTGAAATTCATCGAGAAGAACAAGTCGCATCCGTTTTTTCTCTACGTCGCGCACAGCATGCCGCACGTGCCGCTCGGCGTCAGTGATAAATTTCGCGGCCGCAGCAAACGCGGACTTTACGGCGACGTGATTGAAGAAATCGATTGGTCCGTCGGACAAATCCTGGCCGCCATCAAACAAAACGGACTCGATGATAACACCTGGGTGATTTTCACTTCCGACAACGGCCCCTGGTTGAGCTATGGCAATCACGCCGGGTCAGCCAAACCGTTGCGGGAAGGAAAAGCTACGAATTGGGAAGGCGGCACGCGCGAGCCCTGCATCATGCGCTGGCCCGGACACATCCCCGCCGGCACGGACACCTCCGATATGCTCATGTCGATTGATTTGTTTCCCACCATCGCGAAGCTGACCGGCGCCGAATTGCCGAAGCACAAAATTGATGGCCTCGACGTCTGGCCCATCATCTCGCGTCAACCGGGCGCCAGGAACCCGCACCGCGCCTATTGTTATTATTTTCATCTCGATGACCTCGAAGCGGTGGTCACCGGCGACGGCCGTTGGAAACTCCAGTTTCCGCACACCTATCGCACACTCGGCGGACTCCCCGGCGGCACCAACGGAGTGCCCACCGAGTACACCCATCGGAAAATTGAAAACGAGCAACTCTATGATCTCGTTCACGACATCAGCGAGACCACCGATGTCGCCGCGCAAAATCCGGAAATTGTCAAACAACTCGAAGCCGCCGCCGAAGAATTCCGCGCCGATCTCGGCGACGGCCTGACAAAACGCACCGGTTCCGGCCGCCGCGAACCCGGCCGTTTAAATAAAACAAATTAAGGAAACGCGAGTCGCCGTCGATGCCCTGGGTGCGATTCGAAGTGATGGTCAAATGCTTGATCCCGGGCTTCGTATCCCCCTCTCCGCCCGAGCGGAGAGACCTCTCCCAAACCAATTGCGCGCATCGCCCCCCGGAACCCAGCAAAGCCCCGCGACTTCTTCTCCTCTCCGCCACGAAGTGGGGGCTGGGGTGAGGGGCTATCGGCTCATATCCGAGGGCGTTCCCATCTCTAACAACTAAACGACCTCGAAGATTTGCCCCTCACTTTGAATTGCGCCCCAAAGACCCTCTAAGACGGAAATTTGAAGTAAAAAACCGGCGGCTCCTAAAAAAACGAACGCCCGCCCCTAACTCACCAACGTCCCGACCTTGTCACCCAGGACCACGCGCTTCAGATTGTGGGCCCGGAACAGATCAAAAACGATGATCGGCATCTTGTTGTCCATGCACAGGGAGAAAGCCGTGGAATCCATCACCTTAAGCTGCTTCTGCAACGCCTCCAGGTAACTGATTTGCGAATATCGCTTGGCCTCGGGATTCTTCTTGGGATCCGAATCGTAGATGCCGTCCACCTTGGTCGCCTTCAAAATCACCTCCGCGCCAATTTCATTCGCCCGCAACGCCGCCGCGGTATCCGTCGAAAAATAAGGGTTGCCCGTGCCGCCGCCGAAGATAACCACCCTGCCCTTTTCCAAATGCCGCACCGCCCGCCGGCGGATGAACGGCTCCGCCACCTGGGACATCGTGATCGCCGATTGCACGCGCGTGGCCACGCCGAGTTTCTCCAGCGCGTCCTGCAACGCCAGCGAATTGATGATCGTCGCCAGCATGCCCATGTAATCGCCGGTGGCGCGTTCAATCCCGCGCTCACTCCCGGTCAACCCGCGAAAAATATTTCCGCCGCCGATGACAATCACGATTTGCACGCCCAACTCGCGCACCTCCCGGATTTGTTCGGCCATGCTTTGGACCGCTGCCGCCGAAATGCTCGCGCCCGCCTCGCCGCCCAGCGCCTCGCCGCTCAGCTTCAGCAAAATCCGCCCGTATTTGGGACCATCTTTTTTCATGTATTATTGACACGGCCAACCGCGCGCAGCGTTTTAACAGTCCGCGCCGCGAAGGTCAAATGAAAGCCCGGCCCGGCAATGTCCTGATTTGGAGAATGGAGCGCGGCGTTTACGCCGCCTGACCGTTTTCGATCCATCATAAAAACCGAAACAGTTTCATTTTTTCCAAACCTCTCCATGAATTCCTGAATTCCTGTTTTCCTTATAAATCCGCTCTCCCATTCCCCTGCCGAACATTCCCCTGCCTCAAAAGTTTTCAATGCGGCAACCGAACTCATTTTCGCAATTCAGTTTTCATTCCGGCATTCTTCATTAAACTCCTCGCGTGCATTGGCTCCTCAATCTGGATGTTGGCGTGTTCCGTTTTATCAACGGGACCCTGAGCAATTCCGTCTTCGACGTGATCATGCCGTTCGCCAGCGGCAATCCCTTCTTCTTCCCCGCCCTGGCCGTCGCCGGAATGTTGCTGCTCTGGAAAGGCGGCAAGCGCGGCTGGCTTTGCGCCGTGATGCTGGCGCTCATTCTCTGGCCGGGTGATTCCTTCATTTGCAACACAATCAAGCACGCCGTCGCGCGTCCGCGTCCCTTTGTCGCGCTGACGGACGTGCGCCAACCCGCGGCGAAACAGCCCTCCGGCCCCGCGCCACGGATGGAACACCCGCAAGGCAATCCTGCCGCGCCCGCCAGTGAGCCAAACCACAATTCCATGCCGTCCTCTCACGCGGCCAACTGGTTCGCCGCCACCATGATTTGCTACGTTTTCTTTCGCCGCAGCTGGAAATTCATGCTGCCGCTGGCCTGCCTGGTTTCATTTTCACGGCTATACAACGGAATGCATTACCCCAGCGACGTGCTCGCCGGGGCCATCCTCGGTGCCGGTTACGGCGCCGCGGGTCTTTGGGCGTTCGAATCGCTCTGGCGTGTCGTCGGGCGAAAATGGTTTCCCTTGTGGTGGGAAAAACTCCCTTCACTCGTGAACTTCCCACCGCAACCGGCCGGCGATCCGGATTTTGAAGACGAAGCGCCACCCCCGCTCGAGGAAACCCGGCACGCATCACTCGATGCCCATTGGCTCCGCCTCGGCTACATTTTCATTGCCGTCTGCCTCTGCGCCAATCTCGTTTATCTCCTGAGCGGCCTCATTGGCTTAAGTGACGATGAAGCGTATCAATGGATCTGGTCAAAGCATCTCGCGCTCTCGTACTACAGCAAACCACTGCTGATCGCCTACACACAATGGCTGGGAACGCATTTGTGGGGCGACACCGTATTCGGCGTTCGCTTCTTTTCGCCCGTCATCGGCGCCATCCTGGGATTCCTGCTGCTCCGGTTTTTCGCGCGCGAAGTCAACGCCCGCGCCGGGTTCTTTCTCGTGCTCATCGTCAGCGCAACCCCGCTGCTGGCCCTGGGTTCCGTGCTGATGACCATTGACCCGTTGTCGGTGTTATTCTGGACCGCGGCCATGATTTCAGGCTGGCGCGCGATTCAGCCGGGCGCGAAAACCGGTCCCTGGCTTTGGACCGGGCTCTGGCTGGGCCTCGGCTTTCTCAGCAAATACACCGAACTGCTTCAACTCGTTTGCTGGGTTGTGTTCTTCATCTTATGGAAACCCGCCCGCGTCCACTTGCGCAAACCCGGTCCGTATCTCGCGCTCGTGATTAATTTGCTCTGCACCGCCCCCGTGCTGATCTGGAACCGGCAACACGGTTGGATCACCGTCATTCACGTGGCGAGTAATGCCTCGGCCAATAGACCCTGGGAGCCATCCTGGAGCCATCTCGCCGATTTCGCAAGTTTTCTGGGGGTCGAAAGCTTTCTTCTGAATCCCATCTTTTTTATCGCGGCCATCTGGGCCGGCATCGCCTTCTGGCGGCGCGCGCGCCACGATCCGCGTCTGGTGTACCTCTTCTGCATGGGATCGCCGTTGTTTCTCATTTACCTGCTATTCACCCTTCACTCGCGTGTTTTGCCGAACTGGATTGCACCGGCCGTCCTGCCGATGTTTTGCGTGATGGTTATTTACTGGGACACGCGCTGGCGGCTCGGCGTCCGCTCGCTCAAGAGCTGGCTCGTCGCCGGCCTCGCCATTGGTTTCCTGGTCGTCGGGTTCATGCACGAATCGAGCCTGGTGCAACACATCGTTGGCCGCCCCTTGCCGCCGAAAATCGACCCCCTCACCCGCGTGCGGGCTTATCCCGCGCTGGCCAGGACCGTGGAAGAAGCGCGCGAGAAACTGGAGGCCGAAGGCAAACCGGCGTTCATCATTGCCGGCCATTACGGCACCACCGGTCAGCTCAGCTTTTATATTCCGGAAGCGCGCGCAACCGTCGCCGACCATCCGCTCGTCTATTTCCAAACCACCACGAATGCCATCAACCAATTCTATTTCTGGCCCGGTTACGTAGGAAATCGCACCGGCCAGAACGCGATTTATGTGAAGGAACTGGGCACTCCGCCCCTTGTCAAAGGCTGGATCACCTCCTGGCTCGAAGGCAAGCCCATGGAAAGCCTCGCTCGACCGGTGCCGGCGGCGAAAGCTCCTCCGGCATTTTTGCTGCAAGAGTTTGATTCCGTAAAAGATCTGGGGCTGTATAATATTTACTATCGTGGCCGCATCTTCCACACCATCCAAATGTTCGAGTGCCGCAACCTGCACTGAAGGCGATGCCGCGTCGGCCACGTTTTCAGTCCGCGACTACGATCTGGCCGCCTCGCTCGAATCCGGCCAGGCATTTCGCTGGCAATGGCTGGACGGCGGCTGGAATGGCGTCATCGGCAATCGTTGGGTCCGCTTGCGTGCCGATGAATTCTCCATCACCGCCTACGCCGCGGAACCGGTTTCGGATTGGAACTGGCTCACGCATTATTTTCAAATTGATTTGGACTTCAGCGCCGTGGCCGCCACGTTCCCGGATGATCTTCCGATCCGCGCCGCCGTGAGCGCCTGTCGCGGCTTGCGTCTCCTGCGCCAGGACCCGTGGGAATGCCTCGCCTCGTTCATTCTTTCCTCCACCAAACAAATAGTCCAGATCCGGCAAATCGTGGCGATGCTCTGCGAACGCTTCGGCGAATCCATCCCTGCCGCGCCGCAATTCGCACCCGCCTTCGCGTTTCCGACCCCCGCCCGCCTCGCGCGCGCCACGGAGGCTGAACTGCGCGCCTGCAAAATGGGCTTTCGCGCGCCGTATCTGCTCGCCACAGCCCGCTCCGTGACCGAAGGAAAAATCGACCTCGAACGCCTGCGGCAATTGCCCGTCGAGATTGCCCGCGATGAACTGCTGAACTTGCCCGGCGTGGGCCGCAAAATCGCCGACTGCGTGCTTTTGTTTGCCTACGGCTTTCCCACCGCCTTCCCGGTTGACGTGTGGGTCATCAAGGCCCTGCAAAAGCTTTACTTCCCGCGCCGCCGCGCCACCGCCAAACGGCTGCGGCATTTTTCCGAAACTCACTTCGGCCCCAATTCCGGCTATGCGCAGCAGTATCTTTTTCACTACATGCGAACCAAACACGGAAAGCGGTAGCGGTTTGCGACCGAGACATTTTTAATCCGTATGCGAATCCCTGCCAAATGCGCCGGCCTTCGGAGCGCAGAGCATTGCTCTGCCGGACTCGCGAACTCTTCGCGCGGAGCATCGCTCCGCGCTCCGATAAATCCTGCCGTTTTGCAGCAGTCTCTCATGGCGATTCTCAAGCGAAGCAATTCAACACCAAAATGAAATCCCTCGAAGTCCTCTTCACCCCCGCCGATTTCGCGGCGCTGAAAAGCCGTCCGCTCAACGACACCCTTTGCGTTGTCTTCGATGTCTTCCGCGCGACCAGTTCCATGGTGACGGCGCTCGCGAATGGCGCTGAAGCCATTATTCCCGTCGGCGAAATCCCCGAGGCGGTCGTCATCAAACGCCAAACACCCGCCGTGCTTCTCGCCGGCGAACGGGATGGCGTTCGCATTCGCGCCGCATTGACCGGCGGACCGGATTTTGACCTCGGCAATTCACCGCGCGAATTCATCAAGGAAAAAGTCGCCCGCCGCACCATCGTGATGACTACCACCAACGGCACCCGCGCCCTTCGCTCCTGCGCGCATGCGCAGACCGTTCTGGTCGGCTCCTTCCTGAATCTGCGCGCCACCGCCGATTTCGTTTTGCGCGCGTCACCCAAAAATCTCCTGCTGATTTGCAGCGGCACCTATGAGCAGGCCGCCTACGAAGACGCGCTTGGCGCGGGAGCCTTGTGCGATTTATTGTGGGACCAACTTGATCAGGGCGGCGTCTCCGATTCGGCCAAAATGGCGCGTTACCTTTACACGATGGCGAAGAACGATCTCCCGGCCGCGGCCTCGCAATCCCGCAACGGATTGCGCCTGGGCACCATCCCTGAACTCCGCGATGATATCCCGTTTTGCCTCCAGCGCGACATCTTCAATTTCGCCGCCGCTTTGAACCGCGAAGGAAAAGTCACAAAAAAATAGGACTCCATCGTATCTCTCAAACGAATTTCAGAAATCAAATCTACAACAAGCGATAGGGACGCCGCGCTGCGGCGTCCCCGCCCGCGCAGCAGCGGGCGGAACAGACCGCCCCAGCGCCCAAATTAGGTCAAAGTCGCACTGTCGAATTCGCCCGCCGACAACGCAGCGCGTTGTCCCTCCCTGCACGTCGCGGCAACCCCACAACGGCGGGCCCCAATTCTCACGCCGGCTTTCGATAGCTCGCCACCACCATATCGCTCAGCACCTTGTCCGGCGCCTCCACCGCGTCGCGGTCGATCACGAATTCCTGCGGGCCGGAATTCTGCGTGATAAGCTTGAGCCCGAATTGAAAGTCCTTGAATCGTTTCGTGCAGAGATCGCGCACGGATTGTTTTTTTTCCAGCGCCTCGTTCACCAGCAGCTCCGCCGCCGCGTCCGTGAACCGGATTTGAATCCCGTGATTTTCCTGGAACCGCCGCGCAAATTCCTCCACCAATTGCCGCGCCACGATCCGCTCCTCGCTCTGCGGATCGGTCAAAATATTTTTCAATTCCGCCGCCGGGTTCTCGACCAATTCCGGCGTGACCACAAAACGCCGCACCGAGGTGGAAGGCAGTTCATATTTGATTTCGCGAAACACCCGCTCGCAAACCGTCATCAACCCGCGCGCGCCCGTTTGCTCGCCGCTCGCCCGCTCCGCGATCCGCCGCAACCCTTCGTCAGAAAATAAAACCTCGATGCCATACGCAGCAAAATCCTGTTCATACTGCCGGATAATGCTGCCCTCGGAGCTCTTCAAAATCTGGAACAAGTCTTCCGTGTTCAAAGGATGACAAACCACGCGGACGGGCAAACGACCGATAAATTCCGGCTCGAAACCGAACTCGATGAAATCCCGCGTTTGCGCCACGGCAAGAATTTCCTCCGATGCCTCGGGATGCTGCTCCCTGGCGGCGAAGCCGATCGCCGCGTCGCGCAACCGCTTGCGTGCTATCTTTTCCAACCCGTCAAACGCCCCGCTCACGATAAAAAGAATATGCTTGGTATTGATGGTGCTCGGCGCCTTCCGGCCGCGCTGCATTTCCATCATGGCCTGGATCTGCCCGGCGATGTCATTGGGCGAGCGCGATGGCACCTCGGTTTCCTCCATCAACTTCAGCAGGTTGGTTTGCACCCCGCGCCCACTGACGTCGCGCCCGCTCCCTCCGCTCGCCGCGGCGATCTTGTCAATTTCATCGATATAAATAATCCCGTATTGCGCCCGCTGCACGTCCCCATCGGCCAATCGCACGAGGTCCCGCACCATGTCCTCCACGTCCCCGCCGACATAGCCGGTCTCGGAAAATTTCGTCGCATCGGCCTTCACGAACGGCACGCCGATCAATTCCGCCGCGCTGCGAATCAAATACGTTTTGCCCACGCCCGTCGGCCCGATCAAAATCACGTTTTGCTTGGCGTAATTCACGGATTCCTTCCCCTCCAACGCGAGCCGCACATGATGATAATGATCGCACAACGCCACGCTCAGGACCTTTTTCGCCTCGTGCTGCTTGATGACGAAGCGATCGAGATATTCCTTCACGTCGCGTGGCTTGTGTTTGAACTCGAAATTATCCGCCTTCTGCTCGCCCGCCCCCGCCTCGCCGCCGATGGCCTCCTCCGCTGGCTCGCCGGCGGCGGCGGCGGACTTGGCGTTCCCCTGGAAATGTTGCCGCACAAAATCAGTCAGTTGCCGTTGAAATTCCTCCGGCGACAGCGGCGTGTTTGAAGTTGCGGCTTTCATGTTCGATCCGTTGAAATTGGTTTCCGAATCACCTTGTCACCATAGTTCAGTTTTGTAATAAGACCAGCGCTTGAATGCAGAATTCCAACCGGCAGACCGCGCGCGTTTCGAAACCGCGTTGCGGCGTTTCGACGGGGAAAATTCCCGCGACCCGCAATCCGATATCATCGACGGCACCCCGCATCCGCGCGAACTTCTCTACGCGCAATGGCTCACGGCGTGGGTTCTGAAGCTTTGCCCGGACGCCTCGGAGGAACTTCGCCTCGCCGCACGCTGCCAGCATTTGTGCCGCTGGAAAATTCCTCGTCATACCTATCCCATGACACGGCCCGGTTATCTCAAATGGCGCGCGGACCTGAAACGCTTTCACGCCGAACGCGCCGGTGAAATTCTGCGTGAGGTGGGTTATCCCGATTCCGCCATTCAGCGCGTGCAGGCACTCAATCTGAAACAGGATTTTCCCGCCGACCCGGAAAGTCGAATCCTCGAAGACGCGCTTTGCCTCGTTTTCCTCGAACACCAGCTTGCCGACCTCGCGGCCAAAACCGCCGACGACAAAGTCATCACCGCCTTGCAAAAATCCTGGAAGAAAATGACTCCCGCAGCCCGGGCCGAGGCATTAAAGCTGTCCTACCACCCCCACGAAAGGGCCCTGATCGAGCAGGCATTAAAAAGCGCTTGTCCCTGACAAACGGCGCAACCAATGCGGCTTGAGCGAATCCGCCGCAGCCGTCGGAACGTGAGGCACGCTTACTGGGACCCAACGCGATAAAATCGCCAGGGAAACGTTGCCGCGTTCGTATCCGTGAATTGGTAAAGGAGGCCGCTCACTTGCGCGGCCGGGCCCAGGACCTGCCATTGAATCAAATCCGTGGACCCCAGCACGTTATAATTTCCCGGAGCGGCGGAAAAGTTCAGCAGAAACTGGCGGTTTCCCTGCATGACACTGCTGACAATCCGCGGCGGCACCGGCGTCGTCACCGTGAGCGGAATGTTCGAGAATTGCACCCGGTAGAAACGGTTCGGCTGCCCGGCGACGATGGGGTCATAATAATCAAAAGTTCCGGGAACGCCTTCGACCGCCGTGCCGGCCACAGTCCAGTTGACCATGTTGCTGGAGACCAAAACCGTGCACGTCGCATGTGGAACCCCGAGGATGTGCAAATGCACCTGGCCGTTGGTGATGGCCACCTGCGACTGGATGGGCGCCGTTATGACCACACTCGCACTGCCAACCGATGAAGCGCCGAATGGATCGCTCACGGAATAGAGGAATGAATCGGCACTGGTCTGGCTCGGTTTCAAGAATCCGAATTGCCCGTTCGGGTTATAGCGCACGATGCCGTTCGAGAACGTCACGGTACCGACTGTGCCATTTGTGAAGATACCGCTGAGGGTCAGGCTCGCAGTGTCACCCGGATCGAGATCCGAAGCGTTCGCCAGCAGCGCCGTCGTCACATCGGTTGGTCCCGCCAGGGCGCTGATGATGATCGAGCTCTGGCCCGCCGTGGGCGGGTGATTGACCGGCAGGACGGCAATCGCCACCGCCCCGGTCGCGACCAGGCCATGTGGGTCGGTTATTTGATAGGTGAACGCGTCACTGGCCGTTTGTCCGCTCGACAACAGCGTTGCTGAGGGTGTGTAACTCACGTTTCCATTGCTCAATAACACCGTTCCCGTCGCGCCGTTCGTGAATACGGCGCTGATAGACAGCAACGCCGTTTCACCGGTATCGGGATCAAAATCGTTGGCCAGCATCAAACTCGTGAGATTCGTCGTCTGGCCTTCGGTCACGGTCACCGTGTCCGGACCGGCAACCGGCGGATCATTCACGCCGATGTTCGTGATGGTCACGGTCGCCTGCGCCGTGGCGCCGTGGACGTCCTGAATCTGGTAAGTAAAGGTGTCAACCAGGTTGCTGCCCGCGGGCAACGACAGGAACTGAGGACCGGGCTGGTATAAAACCGAACTGTTGCTGAACGTCACCACCCCGCGAGCCGCGGCCGGATTGACGCTCACAATGCTCAAACTCGCCGTCTCGCCCGGGTCAGGATCGCTGTCATTGGCGAGCAGCAGAGTGGTAATGTTGGTCGTCGGTTTATTGGCGGACATGCTCAGGAGATCATCGCCGGCGGTGGGAGGGTCGTTCTGGCCCACGACGGTGACGGTCACATTGGCCGTCGACGCCGCGCCGTGCACATCCTGCACCGTGTAGGAGAAGTGATCCACGGCATTGCTGCCGAGCGGCAGGTTGCCGAAGCCACTCGGGTTGTAGCTGATCGCACCGTTCGCGAGCGCGACGGAGCCGTGGGTCCCGCTGGTGTTCACCGCGCTGATAATTAACGTGGCGGATTCGCCGGCATCAGGATCATTGTCGTTGAGCAACAACTGCGGCGAAATGTTGGTTGACCCGGCGTGTTCGTTCAACGTCAGGCTGTCATCTTTCGCCACCGGCGCATTGTTCAATCCGGTGATGGTGATTGAAACCTGGCCAGTGGCATAGCCGCCGTGATTGTCGCTCGACACATAACGGAAAATGTCATTGGTGGCCGCGCCCTGCGGAAGCCAGGTGAACGCGCCATTGGGATCGTAATGGAACCTGCCATTGCCCAGGTTGGTTACCAATCCGATGGTTCCCTCCGTGTTGAAACTGGCGATCACCAGGTTCGTGCTGTCGCCGGGATCCGCGTCCGTGTCGTTAGCCAGCACATTCCCGGTGGTTAACGCCGCGGCTTCGGTCGTCGTGAAACCCGCGCCGGAATCAGTGTTCGCCAACGGCGGATCATTCACCGAAACCGAGGTGACCTGGACAAAATTGGTCCGTGAGACCGGCCCATCGGTCACGATCACCGTGAACGTGGTGGTTTCACCCTGCCCGACCGGTTCGCGATTCGGCACGGGCGCAAAAATCAGTTGCTGCAAAGCGGCCTGCGCGGCGGCAACCGAACTGGCCGTGCGCGAGTACGTCGAACCCGCCGGTCCCGTGAACCCGCTGGCCGCCAGTGAAGCCGTCGTGAACGCGCCCTGGGCGAGGTCGTCGATTTGCACACGGATGCTCACTGTATCGCCCGGCGGCATTTGCAAGGTGACATTGCCAAATGGCGCGGCGGTGGCCGTGTCGTTGATCGTGGGAGAACCCGCGCTCACCAGCGGTCCGAGCCCGGCGCCGTTGAACCAAACCGTTCGCGGTTCCGAAAAGTTAATCAGGAAAACGTCCGGTGCGCCGTCGCCATTCAGGTCGCCGACGGCCAGCGATCGCGGTTGCATGGTGTAGGATCCCACTTGCGTCCCGCGGTCGGTGAAATTCGCTTTGCCATCGTTATAATAAACCCGGCTCGTGTTGAGATTGGTGCCGTACTGGAATGAATTCTTCCAGTCCAAAACGACCAGATCGAGGTTACCGTCGCCATCCATGTCAGCCAGCTTGAGCGAAGCCGGGGTGCCCGCGTTTTGAGCCACGCCCTGGCCAGTACTGGTGAAATTGCCGTGGCCGTCATTCAACCACACGGTGACGTTGGAAACAACAATCCCGGCAAAATCCAGGGTGCCATCGCCGTTGAGGTCGCCTGCGGCGCCGCCTCCCAGGAAACCGGGACCAAACGTGATGCCGGTATCGGTAAACTTTCCGGCGCCATCATTCTTCCAGATGCGCGCGCCGGAATAGGCATTCATCTCGATGATATCCAGTGCGCCATGGCCAAAGACATCGCCCACCGCCAAACCGACGGGATTCTGATCCCCGGCGTTTTGAAGGCGCTGCCCGCTGTCCGTGAAAACGCCGGCGCCGTTGTTAGTCCAAATGCCGATCGTCACCACATTGGGATCGGGATATTGTGCGACGACATGGAGAAACGCCAGGTCAGGCGAGCCGTCGCCGTTGAAATCGCCGGCGACAACCGCCGTGTTATTGGTCACCGTTTGGCCGCTAAGGAAGAACGTTTGCGGATTCGACGAGAACGTCCCGTGGCCGTTATTGATCCAGAGTTCACTAGGCCCCCCATTCTTGGCCACCACAATATCCGGGGCGCCGTCGCCGTTGACATCCACCGTGATCAGGGCCGATGTGGCATTGGTGCCCAGGCGTTGGCCCGTGTCGCTGAACACGCCGTGGCCGTCGTTGTGCCAGATCATCGTGCCGCGGCTGTTGGGGAAGATATACAGCACACCATTGGTGAAGACGAAGTCACCGCCGTGACCAACCACAGCATCCAAAGCGCCGTCACGATCGACGTCCGCGAGCGACACCGCGAGAGCGTTGGTCCCGTTTAACGGTATCAACTGCTGCCCGCTGTCGCTGAGCTGTCCCAGTCCAAAAGGAGCCGTCACGGTAAATTGCCACACGACCGGCGACGCCAGCTTTTCCCCCGCCAACCCGTGCAACCCGGAAGCGAGGGTGACCGAAACCAGTTCACTCGGGCTGAATGGCACTGCCGGAACGATCGAAAGCACGTTGCTCGACGCGTTCACCACGCACCCGTGCGGCCCGCTCAAGCTTCCAGCAACCACCACCTGTCCCAATACCGAAGCTGGATCCAGCGGATGATTGAACTGGACCGTGATGCCGCCGCCGGCGGAAGCCGTCAGATCGTAGGCATCGGGCATTTTCTGGGTCACGCTCAGCCGGGCTCGCACATCCAAAGTCACCGTCGCGACGCCGGAGGTCGCGTACCGGTCGGTCGCACGATAGGTGAAAGTGTCGCTGCCGATGTAGCCCGCGACGGCGCTGTAGACGAACGAACCGTTGGCATTCAGTTGCAGGGTTCCGTGAGCCGGCCCCTGGTTCGGGACGGCGAAGAGAGGATCGCCTTCGGCATCCGTGTCGTTGGTCAGCACTCCGGCCGCCGGTGGAACGCTCAGCGGCAAATCGTTCAGGGCCACGTAACCAGAGTCGGCATTCGCCACCGGGGCCGTGTTACCGATTTTAACCCGGGCAACCCGGGAATTCTGGAGACCATCATTGACGTGATAAGTGAATACGTCCGTACCGGCGAAACCTCCGCCAGGAGAATAGGTGAACCCGCCGTTCGCCGAAAGCGAGACAGTGCCATGAAGAGGCTGACTGTCCAGGATCGCGTTGAATTGCGGACCATCGCCAGGCAGATCGTTCGCCAGCACGCCGGGGGCCGAAATGGTCGTGGCGTTGCTGGGATAGGCATCGTCATTCGCCAGCGGCAACCGCTCGTTGAGCCAGATTTCATTCGTTCCGGTAATCGTGTAACCCACCGCGAAGAACGCGTCCAGCGATCCATTCTTGTCGAAGTCAGCCAGCGCCACGGCGGCGTAATCCGAGGAAGTTCCCGCAATCGTTCGCTGTCCGAAATGACCCGTGCCGTCATTGGTCAGCACGAGGCTCAGGCCGTTCGAACCGGAAATGTCCACGCGACAGGCGACGGCGAGGTCGAGCCGTCCGTTGCCTTGGATGTCGCCCAGGGCCAGTTGAATCACGTTATTGGTCAGGAGCAACGGTTGGGGATCCGGCGTGAACTTGCCCTGGCCGTTGTTGAACCAGACGCGCGCACGGTCCAGAGTGTAATACACCACCGCATCCGGCGAGCCATCGCCATTCAAATCACCCAGCGCCACGGACAAACCCCACCCATTACCCAGTGCCTGGCCGTCGTACGAGAATTGGCCGGTGCCATCGTTGGTCCAGATTTGATCTCCGTAGAAGCCGGACAGCCAGACGTCGGGCGCACCATCGCCATTGACATCGCCCACCGCGCCCGTTTCCAGGTTCGAATTGATCCGTGTGGTCGGCCCCTGCGTAAAGTTGCCGTGACCGTCATTGAACCACACCCAAATGACGGTGGGATTGACGCTGTTGCCTTTCGCATCCGTGACCGAGGTTGAGAAATCCGACCCGCAAGCAAACACATCCATGGCTCCGTCGTGGTTGAAGTCCCCGACGGCAAGGAATTGGACGAAGTACGGCGCCTCCGGCAGTTTATTAATGGTCAGGTGGCCCGCGCCGTCGTTGCGCCAAAACTCAGTTTGCACACCGATGGCAAACGCGTCGAGGAAACCGTCGCCGTCGAAGTCGCCCAGCACAATATGCTCGTATCGGCCCTGGTCTCCGGGCGAGCCGATGGGCTGCTCCAGGAAATTGCCGTTGCCTTGATTCCAATAAACCCTCGCATTGTCGCTGGTGAGGCCGCCATTGACGGTAATGGCGTCCGGCAAACCGTCACCGTTCAAATCTCCCGCCACGACGGCGGTATGATAATCGTCAGCGGTTCCGACGAGCTTGCTGCCAAAAATACCGCTCCCGCGCGGCGCGCCCAGCGTGAATTCGTAGGCGAATCCGTTGGCCAATTCCAGGAATCCCTGGCCCTTCAATCCCGGCAGCACCGTGACGGAGACGTGTTCGCCAAACACCAGCGGCTCGGACAAACTCAGCGTCACCTCATTCGTCGCCACAGCGGCGGTCCAGGCATGGACGCCGCTCAGTGAACCGTGAACGAGGAATTTGCCGGACACTCCGGCCGGATCGACATTGCCATCAAAGCGGACCTCTATCGAATTGCTGGAGAGGCCCACGGAATTCGCGGACGGATTCCCTGCGATCACATGCAGGAAACCATAAACCCCGACCGTGACCGTTGCGGGCGGGCTATCGGCCAATCCATCGTTGGCCACATACGTAAACGTGTCGTTGCCGGAATAACCCGGGTTTGGCGTATACGTGAACGAGCCGTCGGCGTTCAAGTGGACCGCGCCGTTGGCGGGGCTGCTGACCGCACGAGCCGTGAGGTTGTCGCCGTCCGCATCCTGGTCATTCCCCAGCACGCCTTGAGCGGCCGAAACGCTCAACGGCTGATTCAGAAACGCCGTGTAAGGACCGTCATTATTCACGGCGGGGGCCGTATTGCCAATTTTGACACGCGCCGGGGCGGATAAGGCGATCCCGTCGCCTGCGCGATAGGTAAAGGAATCCGGCCCGCTATAATTGGTTCCGCGCACGTAGGAGAACGAGCCATCCGAATTCAGCGTCACCGTGCCGTGCGCCGGCCGGGCGGCGAGCGTGGCGGAGAGCGCATCTCCGTCGGCATCGCTGTCGTTTGGCAAAACACCATTGAGGGAACTGACCGTCAAAAGTCCGTTACCGGGCATGGAATAATTCAAGTCATCCCGCGCCACCGGCGCCGTATTGCCGAGCTTGACCCGCCCAATCGAGTTGGTCTGGCCGTCGCTCACGCGATAAAGAAACGAGTCCGCGCCGGTATATCCGGTCGCCGCCGTGTAGGTGAAGCTGCCATTGGCTTGCAAGGTCACGACTCCATGCGCCGCTTGCTGCGCTAGCGAAGCCGTCATGGCATCGCCATCCGGGTCGGAATCATTCGCGAGCACGCCATTGCCGCTGCTGACCACCAGCGGGTTGGCCGTGAGCGGGTAATAATCATTGACCGCCATGGGCGCGTGATTCACGGGGGTCACCGTGATGGTCACCGCCCCGGTCGTGCTCAGCAAGCCGTCGGAGACGACAAAATTGAAGCCGTCCGTGCCGTGGAACAGCGGTTGCGGTGTGTAAGTGAAGCTGCCGTCGGCGCGCAAATTCAGCGACCCATGACTCGTGTAAACGGGAACAGTTTCCAGATAAATATTATTGCCCTGGGTATCATAAGAAAAGTTCCGCGCGTCGAAATCCGGCAGTTGGCCCACCAGCCCGATGAGCGCCCCCAGCGTGGGCGCCGTATAGACGCGGACCGCGTTGGTTTGCAGGAGCAACGCCGGCGAATCGGAATCTGACGCGCCGGAGAGCACGCCGTAAATGGGAACACTCAGAAAACTGTCTTCGGGCACGGTGAAGTTCAAATTGCTCACCGTGGGAGCAGAGTCATTAAATAGAACCTGCCAGCTGTCGGCGATAAACCCGTAATTTCCGACAAGCGCATCGAGGTCGCCATCGCCGTCGATATCCGCCAGGGCCACCGCGCGGCCGAAATGTTGGGTGCCAAAAGCCGGGCCGGCCTTGATAAAATTCGTGCCCGTGTTTAGCCATGTTTCACAACCCAATGCGCCGGTGGAAAAAACATCCAGGCGTCCGTCTCCATTGAGATCGCCC
>Ga0105240_10006609_pt1 | contig 17019 bp, 11 predicted proteins | sample KBSC54metaG_FD_80426 | JGI IMG/M metagenome (GOLD analysis project Ga0105240, IMG submission 80426) | Corn rhizosphere microbial communities from Kellogg Biological Station, Michigan, USA - KBS C5-4 metaG | ecosystem: Host-associated > Plants > Roots > Rhizosphere > Soil | place: Michigan, USA...
ACGCCTCGTTTCGCGGGTAGCGCCGCGCTCTACCGTTTGAATGATGCGGGCGGGCGCTCGCTGCTTTTCCCCGGCGAAGAAACGGGCATACCCGTTGCGGCGGGGCAGCGGTACGTGCTTCCCGCCGCCGGCTCCATCACCGTGGATGGCGACATGACTCTCGAGATCTCCATCCGACCGGAGAAAGGGGATCCGCAGCGGGTGGTGATTCACCTTCGGCCACACTAGCGGACCCCGTTCCTCGCGCGGCTAATTCACGGTTAGATATACAGGCACGGTCAGGGCCCTGTTCCCGTTGGGGTATTGGATGATCGTGATCTCTCCGGTGTATGTTCCAGCGGGCAGCGACGTGGCCGCGGTTATGCTCACCGTAATCGTCTTCGACGTACTGCAGCAGCCGGCGCCCTGGGGAGAAATCTGCAACCAGGCGCCACCCGTGCCGCTGACGCCCTTCGCGGAGAAGCTCAGGGTTGAAGTAGTGCTCGAAATTGTCAGGGACTGCGATGGAGGATTGCTGCCCCCGGCGGACATCGAGAAGCTGAGAGAGACCGGGGCGGCCACGAAGCCCGGATCTCCCACCACCACGCTGACGGGAACCGTGACGCCGCCGCCGGCCGAGGAGAACAGAACCTGGCCGGTGTAGGTGCCGGCCACCAGACCGCCATTCGGGAGATTCGCCGGAGTGATCGAAACCGGTACCGAAGAGGGCGCCGCGCCCTGCGTTGGAGCCAGACCAAGCCAGTTGCCGCCGTCGGCAGTGCTCTTGATCGACCCCCAGGTCAACGTCCCGGTTCCGCCATTTCGCAACGCGACGACCTGGCTGGCCGGAGCCCCGCCGCCCGTGCTTAGGAAGAAACCTAACTGGCCGGGGACATTGTCAAAGAAAGCCCCACTTCCCGCCACGGTTAATGTGACGGGGATGGTGACGGAGAGATCCCGGGTGGGGTAGCCGATGAGGTTAATTTCGCCGGTGTAGGTGCCCGCCGGCATGGCAGCCGGCGCGGTGATGCTCACGGTGAGGGCTTCCGGGGTGGAACAACAGCCGGTGCCCTGAGGGGAGACCTGCAGCCAGGCGCCCCCTGTGCCCGTAGAGGCGGAGGCCGTGAAACTCAAGGCTGCGGCGTTTGTTCCCACCAGCGATACAATCTGCGGCAAGGGATTGGCTCCGCCCACCGGCATGGTGAAGCTGAGCGGGTTTATCTGGCCAAACACCGACGTGCCCACCACCACGCTGACCGGAATGGTGCCGTTACCGGCAGCGGTTGCGACAATCACCTCGCCCACAAATGTGCCGGCGACTAATCCGCCACCCGGCAGGTTCGCGGGAGTGATCGAGACAGCCAGAGACGAAGGCGCGGTTCCCTGAGTGGCGGAGACGTTCAGCCAGTTGCCGCCGTCGGATGTGCTCTTGGCAAGACCCCAGTTCAACGTGCCGGCTCCGCGGTTGCGAATCTGCACGAGTTGGTAGGGCGGGGCCAGGCCACCGGTCGTCAGAGAGAAGCTTAGCTGGCCCGGGAGGTTGTCCAGAAAGGCGATGGTGGCCGGCGCCACGGTCAGCGTCACGGGGACCGTCATCGAGAGCGATCTGCTGGGATAGCCAGTCAAGAGCACCTCTCCCGTATAGGTTCCCGCCGCCAGTCCGGGCGGCGCCGTCACACTCACCATGAGCGCTTCGGGCGCGGTACAACAGCCGGTACCCGACAGCGCTACCTGCAGCCAGGCTCCGCCGGTGGCGGTCACCGCGGAACTGGAGAAGCTGAAGGCGGAGCCGGTGCTGGCGACAGTGAGTATCTGGGGTAAAGGATTGCCGCCGCCGGCGGGCATCGTAAAGCTGATGGGGTTGATCTGTGTGAACACGGAGTCTCCCACCACAACCGTTATCGGAATTGTGGCCGTACCTGTGGCCGTCGCGATGGTGACTTGTCCGACGAATGTCCCCGGAACCAAACCGCCACTCGGGAGATTGGCCGGCACGATGGAGATGGCAACTGTCGAGGGAGCGTTGCCCTGCTTGGCCGAAGCTCTGAGCCAGGTACCGCCGTCCGCCGTGCTTGCAGCCAGGCTCCAACCCAATGTGCCCGTTCCGGCATTGCGGATCTGGATGAGCTGATAGGGAGGCGCCAGGCCGCCGGTCTTCAGCGAGAAGGTCAGCTCGCCGGGCAAGTTGTCGAGGAACGGCTGTCCAGGCGACTCCACGGTCAGCGTCACCGGCACAGTCATCGAGAACGACCTATTTGGATATTGCGTAATGACGACCTCCCCGGTGTAGCTTCCCGCGGCCAAACCGGGCGGAGCCACTACGCTCACGGTAAGCGCCTCCGGTGTAGTGCAGCAGCCGTTCCCCTGAGGTGTGACCTGCAGCCAGCTTCCGCCGGTGGCAGTAGCCGCCGACACTGTGTAGCTGAAGCTGCTTCCAATGGTGGCGCTCGAAACCGTCAGGACTTGCGGAAGCGGATTCGCGCCCGCCAAAGGCATGGTGAAGCCAATGGGATTCAACTGGCTGAACACCGCGCTTCCCACTACGACGCTCACGGGGATGGTCGCGTTACCGGTTGCCGTGGCAACGCGGACCTGGCCGACGAAGGTTCCTGCTACCGCGCCCCCGTTGGGCAGACTGGCCGGGATGATCCCCACCAGAACCGTGGTGGGCGCGGTCCCCTGCGCCGGAGTAACGGTGAGCCATGGGCCGCCATCCGCAGTGCTGGCGGATAAAGTCCAAGCTAATGTTCCAGTCCCCGCCTTGCGGATCTGGAACGTCTGAGCGGGGGGAGTCAATCCTCCCGTGCTGAAAGAGAAGCTGAGCTGGCCAGGCAGATTATCCAGGAAGGCGACCGACGTGGGCGCCACGGTTAAGCTCACCGGCACGGTCATAGAGAAACTTCGATTGGGATACTGGGTGAACGTGATTTCCCCGGTGTAGGTTCCGGCCGGCAGGCCCGCCGGAGCCACAATGCTCACGGTGGTGGTCTCAGGAGTTGTGCAGCAGCCGTTGCCGAGCGGAGAAACCTGAAGCCAGGCGCCCCCGGTGGCGGTTGCCGAGGTAATGGAAAAAGAAAAAGTCGATCCGGTGCTGGCGATGCCCAGAGTCTGGGGCAGGGGATTTGCGCCGGCCAACGGCATGGTGAAGCTGAGGGGATTCACCTGGTTGAAGACGGAATCCCCGACCACCACCACCACGGGCATCGAGACGCTGCTGGTGGCTGTCACCACCAGAACCTGGCCCACAAACGTTCCAGGCACGGCCCCGTTGCCGGGCAGACTGGCGGGCGTGATGGATAGCGTGACGTTGGAAGGCGCATTCCCTTGCGTCGCGGAAATGGCCAGCCAGTTCCCGCCATCGGCAGTGCCTTTCAGGGCCGACCAGCCCATGGTTCCGGCGCCCCGATTGCGAATCTGCACGGTCTGAGGCGGGGGTGCGAAGCCTCCTGTCTTGAGGAAGAAACTGATCTGGCCGGGAAGATTGTCCAAAAACGGCGCCGTGGTGGGCGCAACGGTCAAGGTGACAGGCACGGTCATGGAGAAGCTGCGATTCGGGTATTGCGTGAAGGTGACTTCTCCGGTGTAGGTTCCGGCGGGCAATGCGGGAGGAGCCGTAATGCTTACCGTAACCGCCCCAGGCGCGGTGCAGCAGCCGCTGCCCAGAGGGGAAACCTGCAGCCAGGCGCCGCCTGTCGCCGTGGCCGATGCGACCGAGAAAGAAAAATTCGACCCCGTGCTGGATATGCTCAGGGTTTGTGGGAGTGGATTCGCCCCGGCTAAAGGCATGGTGAAGCTGATTGGATTCACCTGGTTGAAGACGGAATCTCCGACCACCACGGCGACCGGAACGGTGACGCTACTTCCAGTGGTAGTGAATGTGAGTTCGCCAACGAAGGTGCCAGGGGTAAGTCCTCCGCCGGGCAAATTAGCTGGTGTGACGGTGACGGCGAGGATGGACGGGGCCGTCCCCGATGCTGAACTAACCGCGAGCCAGTTGCCGCCATCCACGGTGGTCTTAGACGCGGTCCAAGGCAGGGATCCGGTGCCTTTATTGCGGATTTGCAACAACTGGAAGGGCGGAGCCGCCCCTCCCGTCTTTAGGGAAAAGCTCATCTGGCCTGGAACATTGTCGAAGAACGGCCCGGCGGAAGCCACGGTCAGCGTCACCGTAATGTTCATGGTGACGGTCGCGGTGGGGTAGGATTTGAGGGTGATCTGGCCGCTGTAGACGCCGGCCGCCAGCGCCGCTCCCGTTGTAACAGTGACGGTGATGGGCGCGGGGGTTGTACAACAGCCATTGCCGGACGGAGAAATGCTAAGCCAGCTTCCGCCGCTCGACGTTGTGGCCGTCGCGCTGAAGCTGAAATTGGCGCCGCTGCTTCCCACGGTAAGAATCTGCGGCAGCGGGTCGGCCCCGGCGAACGGCTTCGTGAACGACAGTTGCGGCGCGGCCTGAAAGGTCTGCGCGGCTGTAGGGAGGGCTGCCAGGAAGCTTAATACCAGGAAACCATTGACCAGGAGAAGAGGGCTGCGGGTTGCTCTTGCTGCTCGAATGACCATTTTTCGCTCCATGAGACGGCTCGCTAAGTGCTTCCGAGAGGATGACCCATCATACTCATTCGCAGTGTAAATGCAATGGAGAAATGGTTACTAAAAGCAGGTTTGTTCCGAGTATCTATGTCGTTTTTATGAAAGTGGGTTAGTCCTGGTAGTACTAATTGTTCCGGAAGATAGATCTATTTACGATCCTTGACAAAGTGGGTTCCGGCACAAGCCGAAGGGCCGGGCAGCCGCGGAAATGTGGGCGGATTGACCAGAAGCCGCTGCGCTAGGACTCCAGGCGAGAAAGCAACTGAACCATGCGAGCGGCCCCGTCCGCGCGCCCTCCGAAGCGCACTTCGTTGTAGGCGTCGGTGATGTCGCGAGCGAGCTGCGCAAGTTCCGGGTCGCGCACCATTCCCGCGAACTCGGCAGGCGTCAACCAGGGCGGCTTTTCGAGGCCGCGTTTGTGGAGCAGCCGCAGCAAACGCTGGTACAAAACGGTGGCGTCGGATGGCGTGGACCGGCTGTGCATGGCGCGCTGGAAGCGGATACGGGCCCGTAAGAACCGCCACGAGCCGTTTCCAAAGAGGCCGGCGAGAACCGCGAAGAGAACCCCAGGCAAGAGGAGCCACTTCCACCGAGTGACAGCCGAGGCAATGCGCGTGCCTGCGAGGGAGATCCAGGCGCCGGCTTTCTCCGGCCAACTGGTGCGGAAACGCCGCCCGGAATCCTCCATGCGGGCGGCCAGCACTAACTGATGGTCGAGGCTGTAGTTCAACACCCACTCCTGCCAGAAGACTTCGGCAGCGTCCAGGTATAGGGAAAGCTGGGAGAACAGAGACGGCCGGTGGAGCGAGTAGTCCGGTGGGGTGGGGTCGAAGACGGTCCACCCCCGGTTGGGGATCCACACTTCCACCCAGCTATGCGCGTCGGAGGCGCGAATGAGCTGTTGCCCGCTGACGGGATTGAAAACGCCGCTTTGAAAACCGGTGACCACGCGCGAAGGAATCCCGAGCGTTCGCACCATCACTGCCATCGACGAGGCGAAATATTCGCAGTGTCCTTTCCGGCGGTTGAAAAGAAAGTTCGCGAGAGGATCGCGAGGCTCCGTTGCGGGCAGGGTCAGCGTGTAGCCGTAGTTGCGGCGCAGGTAGCCCTCGATGGCGCGCGAGCGCTCCATGGAGCCGGTGAGGCCACGGGTAATGGTTCTTGCCAGCTCGGGAAGCCGAGGGTCCAGAACAGGCAATTGGAGATAAGCGGCAGTGAGGACGGTATCGTCCCCGTTGGCGGTTTCGGTAGACGACTGACTGCCGGTGTCGACGAAGCTGCGGGCACGATAGGTGACCGGGCCTGAGGCGGCGAACTGGCGTCCAAAAAGGCCGGGCGAGGTCTGGACGAGGAAGGGCGCGTCAATCCAAACGAATTCGGGGCGGCCGGCGAAGAACAGCGCGTTTCCGGAGATGTCGCTCAAGTGGACCACATAGGTGAAGCGCTCCACCTGGCGGCGGCGATCGTCCGGGCTGGCGAGGATATAGAGCGAGCCCTTCTCCGGGTCGATGATCTGCTGCATTCCCGGAGGATTGAACCACCTGCGGCCGTCGAACTCCGCCAGAGCCGCGCCGCGCCATTTTACAAACGGAGGGAAGGGAGCGCCATTCTCGGGCTGGATATGCATGACGGGCGTATCCTGCTGCTGAATTTCCCCGATTTCCCCGAGGTCCACCTGGTTCGAGAAGCCCGCCAGATGATAGCGGGAAGGGATGAGGTGCTGCATGGCGGCACGCGCGGTACGCGGCAGAAGGAAGAACAGGCCGGCCGTCAGGACCAGAATCCCGGCGGAGACCGAGACGGCGAACAGGACCAGACTGTTCCCGCGAAACCGCTGGTGAGCGACAACGATTCCCTCCGTTCCGGTTTCGCCCCTCCTCAAAAGCGAGGCCCGGATCTCGCCGCTGGCCAGCGCAGCCACCGTGAAAAGAAGAAACAGCCCCAGGAAGAGGAAGAAGTTCGAGTTCGCCGAAAGCAGGCAGGCGGCGAGTAGTTCCACCAGGGCAATGATCTTCACGTAGAAGTAGTCCCGGCTGGTGGACGCCGTGAGGATCTTGGTGATCACCAGGAAAAAGATGAGGTGGACGGTGGAGGGAAGAAAGCTGTGGGAGATGTAAAAATAATCGACCGGGTAGAAGGCAACGTAGAGAAGCGTGAGCGCGGTGATTGCGCGGGGAGGCAACCGGAACGAAATGATCCCGGTGGCCATGAGCGCGCGGACGATGAGGGCGGCGCAGGTCAACAGCAAGGGGACCGGGGCCAGATAGCCGCTTCCCGCTATCGCGAGGCAACCGCTGGCAAGCATCCCCAGCAGTGAGTATTCGTAGAAACGCTGGACGGTTTCGGTGTTCCGCGGCGCACCGGCAGCCCACATATCCTAATGGTTACACGGGCGATGGCCGGGCGGGAGGATGGCTCACCGGAGTCGCCCCGGCGGGTTCAGTAGGCCGTTTCCGGGACGACGACCCGGCAGATCACTTCGGCGTTGTGGAGGTGCGAGCGCATCAGTTCGGCGGCACCTTCGGAGTCGCGCGCTTTGATCGCCGCCAGAATTTCCTGGTGCTCCCGCTCGGTTTCCGCGGCCGCATACGAGCAGTATGGTGATTCGTTTACGGCTGCGACGACCCCGGTGAGCCGCGACGAAATCATCTCCCAGACCGTCATCACCATGGGATTCTTGGACGCAGCGGCTAGCGCTGCGTGAAATGCGAGATCGGTATGCGCCGAGACGTGCCCGCTCAGACACTCCGCGCGAAAGCGATCCAGGGCGTCCTGTAAGGCGGCGATATTGGCCTCGTCCGCGCGCTGGGCAGCCAGGGCTGCAACACCGACCTCGATGATTCTGCGAAATTCGAGCAGGTAATCTGTATTACGATCGTCGCCCTGGGACCAGAAGCTCTCCGCCATGAACAGGCCGGTGGGGGAAGGCTCCAAGACGACGGTGCCTGTTCCCGGACGCGCTTCGATCAAGCGCAGGGACTCCAGGGATTTGACGGCTTCGCGTACACAAGTGCGGCTGACCCCGAGTTGCGACATGAGTTCCTGTTCGGAGGGCAGCTTATCTCCCGGCTTGACCTGCCCGGATTTGATCAAGTTGAGCAGGTGATCCACTACTTGTGCAGTCAGCGTCTGTCGTCGTAACACCAAATCTTCTCTCTGGGGCCGGTCTCACTCAAAGAGATTCGTAAAACTGGCCGACGGTTCGAATAACTTTAGGCAGATAGTAGCTGCGCCGCAAGGCCTCGCCATATTGCACTCCAATCAGGCTGCCGTAGTAACGGGCGCGCGTCTCTAGCTGCTCTGCAAGTGTACCACCGGCAGTTGCGCCGTACGCTCGCTGCGGCATATCGCCCGAGTCGCGGCACGGCTCAGGCGAGTTGGCGTCGAAGCAATGCCACGCCTCCATTTTAGCGGCGAAGGTTTCGGAAATGTCTACGATATCGGTCGGTTCGGGAAGGGCGTGAATCACCTCGAAATGATAAAGCGCCTTTGCCTTCCAGGCCGGGCCGAGATCCGCGCTGCAGGTCCAGGCGGCCTGCCACCAGGAGTCGGAGGCGAGGCGCGCCATTGCACGGTGCTGAAAATACTCGGCCCAATAGTGAGAAAAGATCACGTCCGGCTGGTACTTGCGGATGCTCTCGATGCACAAGCGATAGGTTTCGCGGTTTTCCTGAACGGCGTAATCGGAGTAGTTGAAGCACTCAAAAGTGTTGACACCCAGAATCTTGTGGGCGCGGCGCGCCTTTTCGAGAAAGCGCGCCGGCGCGGTGTCCCGATCGCGCACATCGGCGAAGTCTTCATCGCTGTTGCCGAAGCAAACGACATCGACCTGTCCGCCGCTGTTGGCTATCTTGCGGAGCAGGCCGCCCACGGCGAGAATACTGTCGTCCAGGTGCGCTCCAATGACCAGTGCTTTCATTGTCTTCTCCGTCCTCCCGGTTCAAACGGCAATCGCCTTGATCTGAAGCGCCGAAGCGAGGAGCGCCAACTCCCGGCGGATATCGCCGTGGGTCACAATGACGTGGTGCGGCACGCCCGCGCGCTGCATTTCCGCGACAAATTCATGCACGGGCCGCTCCAGCCGGACCAGCGCGTGAATTTCATCGCAGGGCAGGGGCGCCGAGCCCACGGAATCGCCTCCCGAGATCACCATCTGCCAGCCGTCAGCGGTGTCGAGAAGATGCGCCATGGTAACGGGGCCTTCCTTCATGATGAACTCCATGTTGACCCCGGAGCCGACGAATCCCCACTCCTCGGGGGCGGCCGTGAGGGTCACTCCGGCGTCGGAGGCGGCAATTCCCGGCGAGGCGACACCATGGCCGACCAGCATCATTACGTTGCGATGAACGTCGTAGTGGCCCCACTCTGCCTGCAGCGGGGAATTGCCGCTCAACCAGTTCATCGCGTGCATGATGGTAAGCCCGGCGAGATCGCCTTCGGAGGCAACCATGGTTTTACCTTTCTCCAGCATCAGGGATGCTCCGAGCCGCGCGGGCGCGCCGGTTTCCCTCTCGATGCAGTATTGTCCCAGGAAGCAGAGCGAAGTAAAACGGAGCCTTTCGACCAGCCGCTCCATGGCGATAGCGACACGGCAGGACCGCAGAAGATCGTCGCGGCCGATTTTTTGCATCTTGAACCGCGCCAGGAGGCTGTCGGCCAAGGCGGCGGTTTCCTGGCCCGTGACCTTCCGCCAGACGTCCATCAAGTGGGACAGTTCGGTATAGATGACGTTCGGACCGAGACTTCCGCGGATGCGAGTCTTGTCATTTTCGAGGTCGTACATGCCGCGGAAGACATGCCCAATCACACCGACGTTGAGCTGCTTCAGGTCGGCCACGACGCGGCGCACCCGCGCCAGGCGGCGGATCTCTTCATAAGGCCGCTTTTCATCAATTGCGCCGACGACTATTTCGTACGGCCGGCCCATCTTCTGGAAGGTGGCGGACAATTGAGCGGTCCCGATGACGCCGCTGTTGCGCATGATCGTTTCGTAGCCATCGGAGGGGTGGATGGTGTCTCCCACCTGGGTGGTGAACATGACTACGGGAACCTGCGGGGCATGGTCGATGGCCTGCAACGTGATGTAGTCAGGGACATAGGTTCCCGCGGCAACCACCAGCAGATCCAGCTTCGCGGCGGAAAACGCGCGTCCGGCGGAATCGGCGGCGTCGAGGGTGTCGATGAGTCCGGGGAAGACCACGTCGTAGTCTTTGCGGAGATTTTCAGCGACGCGTTCGAGGTCGCGGATGACGTCATCCTTAAAGCCCGGCCGGAACATGCGCCAGTATTCAAAATAGGCGCATCCCAAAAATCCGACGACGGGCCGGCGGTTTGTTTCCGGAGGCGCCGTGAGAATGTCGCCGCACTGTCCGGAACTGCTCGTTTCGAAAGAAAGGATGGGGCTGCTCATTGCACTCTCCCAGCGCCGGATTCCGTATCGCAGGCCTCGCGCAGCGTGACCGCCCGCACTTCCTGACCACTTGCCTTCGCTTCCTGGCGGGCAAAATCCAGCAAACGGCGATAGAACTCGAGACCGCAGCCGTCTTCGCCTTCAAAGACCGGCGAGACGTGCGCAACGGGGACGAAGGGAATACCGGCGCGAAGGCACGCGGTGAAGTCATGCTTTGCGAGATCCATGGTGACGTCGAACTTCTTCCAGGTTGGATACCAGGTGTATTCGGTGGTGAGAGGGAAGGTGCGCATCCGCCCGGGGTACAGCGCCGCGTCATGAGTTTCCCGCGTAATGGGACGGGGGACAATCGGCTGCCGATCGTTAATGATGTCCCATCCGGTCTCCTGCAGAAAGCGGGAACTGTCGTAGCGGAAGCCCTCGGCCTCGAGCGCGTCGAACAGATTCGGGCATGTCGAACAGCAGGGGGCGCGAAATCCTACAACGTGGCTGCCGAGAGAGTCCTGCAGGATGGTCCTCCCGGTCTGAAGGCGCTCCCGGATCTGCTCCGTCCTCAAGGAGGCTTCGATGGCAGCGCGGTCGTTCGCCAGACGCTCGCGAGCGGGGCCTTCATGGGGCAGATCGAGGATCATGCGAGGAGGAATCCCGGTCTCAAAACGATCGTGCTCCAGACCATGCTGAGCAATATCGTGACCCTCCCGGACGGCGCGCCGGAGCAGCGGGATGTATTCCTTGCGCAGATCGATCGGGATGCCCAGCGAGCGGGGAACCGTGAAAAACGTGGCTCGGACTCCCTGTTCGCCAAAGAAGTCCAAGAGCGCGGCAAAGTGATCCGCGGTGGAATATCCATCGAGGCAAACATCGTCTACGGTGGCGCAGAATAGCATAATATTAGTTCTCCTTTTCTAGGTTTTCGGCCGGCGAGCCGCTCATTTCGTCTTCAAAATATCCAATGCATCCGTAGTAGGCGAGATTGTTCTGGGTGGTGTCCGCCCTTCCAAACTGCACCACGATGGGAACGTTCGACCGTACACGTAACGAGTACTGGGTCAGACAGGGAAGCTCCAACCGGCCGATGTCCTCCGGATGATCGAGGCGCAGAGCCTTGATGCGCTCGGCCGGAACCTGAACGGGAATATCCTTCACCGGTTCCTTGTCGGCAAAGTAGAAGTCCAGCCGGACGTCGGCGGGGGTGGGGGTCACGTTGAGCAGCATCAGAGCTTCGTGCGCCTCCAGCGGGCCGGGTCCCCCTTTCTCGGGAAGATAGCCGTCAGGGAAGTACCACGTTCGCGCTCCGTGCCGCTGCATAATCGCCTCCTTGTAAATGTTTTGCGCACAGGTCGCGGATGAAGGGAGTCAAGGACTCCGGCCCGGACTCGCGAATCACGAAGCCTTCTTCTATGCGGTTGGATCCTGCGGGGTGACCGAACAGGCTGACGTCGGAATTGACGCACATGCCGGCCTCCAGCGCGTAGGTGGCGTTCACGTCCGGGTAGGGCGACTCGGCCTCGGCGAGGCCGATGCCGTGCATGGGCGGATAAACGTCGTATTTTTCCGCGCCGCGTTTCAGAAAGACTTCCTTCACCGCGCGCACCATTTCGGCGGCCGGGGTTCCGTTCCTCAGATAGCTGAGCTGGACATTCGCGGCTTCGAAAAGGATGTCGAGGAACGCCTCCTGTTCGCTCGACGCCTTGCCGGCTACGAAGGGGTATTCCACCGTGGCGATATAGCCGTTGAACTGTACGGCAAGCGCGGCCATGATCATATCGCCATCCTCAATAACCTTGGTTGTCGGACGGCCGATGATGGTGCCGGTTCGTGCGCCACTGCCGAAGACGGTGAAAGGAATATTCTCAGCGCCACCCATGCGCGCGGCGCTTTCGGCGGCTCCGGTGGCCATCAGCTCGGTGTTTCCTGGGATCGCGGTGTCGATCAGCCTGCGATAGGCGACACCGGCGAGGCGGCCGGCTTCCCGCAGGCAGCCAATCTCGAAGTCGCTCTTATAGAGGCGCAGATCGCGAAGAAGGGAGTCGCTTTCCACGATCTCCAACCCAGGGATGGCGTCGCGCAGGCGGTCATAGATGGGGCCAGGAATGTCCCACCTTCCCACCAAGCCCAGGCGGCGGCCGCCGCGGAGAGCATCGCCTAACACTTCGCGGAGGGAGGAGAATACCGCGAGCGGATAGTCGATCTCTTCGGGGACCGAGACGCAGGCAAACTCCTTAATGTTGCGGACATCTTCCCAGGGGCACATCTCCCGGGCGTAGCGCTCGCCTTCGGGCGCTCCGGCGAGGATCGCAGGACCGTGTTGAGGAATGAGACAGGCCGCGCGCTCGAAGATGGGCCAGAAATTCGAGACGTACCGGAGGTTTTCCCGCCGGTATTCATCTCCGTAAACCATCAGGGCGTCGAGTTTGCGTGCGGCAAGCTCCTGCTGGATTCTCTCCAGGCGTCCGGCAAATTCAGTTTTGGGTATCGTTAGCACCAGTTCTCCCTTCCGAAGGTTGCATTGCAAATTTCGCTATTCCGGCAGAGCGAGCAAGACGGCTGTGAGAAGACCGATTGCCACGCCCGCCTTGCCGTAGGGCCCAAGTCTTTCGCGGAACCAAAGAAAGCCGCCGGCGGCGACGATGAACAGATTGGCCCCCACCGCAATGGGAAAAACCACATTGCCGGGCACCCCGTGCGCGAGGGCCATCCCCATGGAGGCATGCCCGGAAACACTCGCCGCGCCCATCGCGGCTCCGACAAGGGCCGCCGAGCGGGAGATTTTTGCGCCGCTGGTGAAGGCCCAGGCCGCGGCGAGCGCGAATCCGGCGAGATACCAATAAAAGAGATAAACGATGGTCTCGGTTTCGGCCACTCCCAGTCCGGCGAGCACGCGAAGACCAAACGGCGCGAGGCCGTTGAACAGAAATGCCAGGAGCATCGCCCGAATCCACATATTCAACGCACCCCCTCAGCGCTCACTGACGGGGCGGCGGTCTCCTGTTCCTTGTCCTTCCAGAGAAGAACGATGGCAACCGCGGTGAGGCTGAGAAGCACCAGCTTGCGAGTGGTCATTCTCTCTCCATAGATCAGGGTGGAAGCGATGGTGGGCACCACGGCGGAAAGGTTGATGAGCACCCAACTCGTGGTGATCTTCCCGAAGCGCAGCCCATACAGGAACGCCCAGGAGGAGAGCATGGCGAGCACTCCAAAAACGACGGCGGTGCCGAAGATCTGCCCGGTGGTGGCCAGACCGCTGGGGTGAAAGCCGATGAGGAAACCGCCGAGGGCGACGACGGCGGCGCTGAACATCGCCAGTGTAACCGCCACGGGAGAGCAGCCACGGGTATCCGCCAGCTTGCTCAATAATCCGAGAGCGCCGAAACTGACCATCGCCAAAATCGCGAAGACGTATCCCATCGTGTGGTGCCTCCCCGGTAACCACTTCCGCAGATCAAGATTGTGTTTCAAAAAATCTTGACACAGCGCTTAACGCAATGTACGATCATCGTAACATCGTACTATCAAGGAGGCAAGCCCGAATGAGAGATTTTCGAATCCGATTTTCGGTGATCGCGGCAACGATCTTAATGGGGGCGATTCCCGGCTGTCTGCTTTCGCAGTCCGGAACGACAGCGACCATTACCGGCAACATCACGGATGTGAGCGGCGCGGCGATCCCCGATTCTGTAGTTAGTATTACAAATGAGCTGACGGGGGCAGTGTGGCACGTTCAGCCCTCCGCAGACGGGACCTATCTCCAGACGCTACTGCCGCCCGGAGAATACGCGGTTGAAGCATCCAAACAAGGCTTTCAGGCCGTGATCCGGAAGGGGATTTCCCTCTCGGTTCAGGAGACAGCGCGCATCGACCTGCGGCTCCCGGTGGGGTCGGTCTCGGAGGCGATCACGGTTTCGGGTGACGCCCCCATGGTGGAAACGAGGCAAGCGTCCCTGGGGGCAGTGATGGACAACAAGCGAATGCTGGAACTCCCCTTGAGCGGGCGCAGTCCGGCTTCGCTGCTGGTGCTCATGCCCGCGGTGTCGAACGTGGACGCCGGCACGAGCCCGACCAGTTGGTCCGTGAATCTGAATGTCGCGGGCGGGCGCACGAGCTCCAACAATTTCATGCTGGACAACTCGCGGTTCAACTCCGTGCAATACGGAGAGGGCAACCCGCTGCCGCCGCCGGACATGGTGACTGAATTCCGCGTGGAGACGAACAGCTATGACGCGGAGAAAGGGATGGCGTCAGGGGCGACGGTTCAGGTGGTTACGCGCTCCGGCACCAACAGCCTGCACGGCAGCCTGTTCGAATTTCACCGCGACAACGATTTGACGGCCCGGGACTTCTTCGCCCCCAAAACTCCGTTCCTGGTGCAGAACCAGTTTGGAGGAACCGTGGGCGGACCGATTCTAAAGGACCGCACCTTCTTTTTCTTCGGGTACCAGGGCACGCGCATCCGAACCGGTTCCCTGGCCAACTCGGCATACCCGGCGACGGATGCAGAACGAAACGGCGATTTCAGCAATTCCCTTGGCGGCGTTCCGAAGGACCCGACGACGGGACAGCCGTTCCCGGGCGGGATCATCCCGCAGGACCGCTGGGACAAAGCAGGGGCAAATTACATGTCGAAGATGCCGGCTGCCAATGCACCGGGCGGCAACTTCACAATTCTGCGCCCGAACGCGAATGACGGCAACCAGTACATGGTGAAGATTGACCACAACCTGACGGACCGCCAGCGGCTTTCCGGGCGGTATTGGAAGAGCAACGGAAATCAGTTGAGTCCCAATGGGAACGTGCCGTTCGGGACGTACGTGTACTCGCTCATTTTCGACAACGTGAATTTGACGCACACCTACAGCCTGAGCCCGACTTCCATCAACCTGTTCAGCTTTTCCTGGAACCGGAAATATGAAGAGGGTAATAACAAGGGCACGCCGTTCCGCTCTCCACGCGATGCCGGAATCGACACCGTGGATCCGACCGTGCTGCCGTACCCGGCAGGCGTGACCGTGCTGGGAAGAGCGTCCATGAATCCGGGCACGCAGGGCGTTCCGATGCGCCTGGACAAAACATACGGATTCGACGACACCTTCACGCGGATCACGGGCCGGAGCACCTGGAAGTTTGGCGGAAATTTTCAGCCGGTGCGATTTGGCCCGGACCAGCCGAACTTCACTAACGGCCGGTATTCCTTCAACGGGCAATACTCGGGGAACGCGATGGCGGACCTGCTGCTCGGGAAGCCAAGCAACCTGCAGTACCTGATCGAACGGGAAAATCAGAAGACCTACTTCCTGGGATTCTTCGTTCAGAACGACCTGCGTCTGACTTCGCGGTTGACGCTTAACCTGGGCGTTCGTTATCACTACGAACAGCCGAACCACAAGGTGGACGGCACGGAAGGCAACTTCATTCCGGGATTCCGCTCGACGCGTTTCCCCAACGCGCCATTGGGCATGGCGTATTACGGCGATCCCGGCGTTCCGCGAGGGCTGATTCATCCCGACCGGAACAACTTCGGGCCGAGGGTCGGCCTGGCGTGGGACGTCTTCGGCGATGGCCGGACGGGGCTCCGGGCGGGTTACGGAGTGTTCACGCAGCCCGGGCTGAATGGAATCGCGCAAGGACTCGGACTGGTGCAGCCGTTCCTGCCGATTCTGAATCTGTCCACGCTGACATCCTTCTCCGAGCCGTTCCAAGGGGGCCAGGGCTTTAACGTATGGCCCGGGCATCCGCTTGAATCGTACAATCCGGAGACGGGCAAGGGCGTCTTCACGAACCCGGTTACGGGTTGGTCCGCGAATCCGAACCTGCGCAATCCTTATGTCCAGCAGTACAGCCTGTCGATCCAGAGGCAACTGCCCCAGGACATGGCTCTGGAGCTGTCGTATATGGGCAACGTGGGACGGAAGCTAACCTACTTTTCGCAGCAGAATCCTGCGATCTTTGGACCCGGCGCAACTTTGGCAAACACGGAGTCGCGGAGGACTTACGATCCCAAGGAAGTAGCGAGCATGTACTACGCCGACAGCGGATCGAACAGCTCGTTTAACGCGCTGGCGGTGACGCTGCGGAAGCGGTTCAGCAGATCCTACATGCTGGACATGACGTACACGTGGATGCGATCGCTCGATGAATACTCCACTCCGATGTATTGGGGTCCGAACCTGATTACCGATCCGTACAACCGGCACGACGACTGGGGGCTTTCGGACTATAACCGCTCGCATGTCTTCGTGATGTCGGGAGTGTGGAACCTGCCGACATTGAGCACTCTCCCGCGCCTGGTAAGAACGGTAGCCGGCGGCTGGGAACTCTCGGGATTGCTGCAACTCGAGAGCGGGATGCCTTTCAATGTTTTCTCGGGACGAGACAACTCGCTGACGGCTGTGGGCCGCGATCGAGCGGATGTGATCGGAGATCCGAAGCTTCCCACGGACCGGGCCCGGAAGGACATGATCGCTCAGTTCTTTAACCCGGCCGCTTTCACTGCCAACGCGCCTGGCAGTTTCGGCACCTCCGGCCGGAACGCGCTGGTTGGGCCGGGACTGGTGAACGTCAACACAGGGGTGTATAAGAACTTCAAGGTTCTGGAACGCCATGAGTTCCAGTTCCGCACAGAGTTCTTCAATTTGTTCAACCGGCCGAACTTCGCCAATCCGGTATCGACGCTGACATCCCCGGCGTTCGGGCGCATCCAGAGCACCATGGGAGCGCGCCAGATCCAATTCGCCTTGAAGTACGCTTTCTGATTCGACCGCGGAAATGGACGAGGGAACCTGACCATGTTTCGACGTCAATTTCTGGCCGCGGCCGGCCTCTCCGCTGCCGCGGCCTCGACGGCCGGCGCCGGTGAAAGCGCGAGGGTTTCGGCGGATCTGGTAACGCCGCCGATACTGAAGTCGTTCACGGCGGAGGAACACCGCCGGCGTCTTCAGAACATCGCGCTTTGTGAAAAGGGCATTCGAGACTGCCTGAGGAAGCACCTGATCCTGGATTACATTCCGGGGCAGGTTTCCTACAACCTGGGAGAGTATCCGTCA
>Ga0105240_10006610_pt1 | contig 17018 bp, 13 predicted proteins | sample KBSC54metaG_FD_80426 | JGI IMG/M metagenome (GOLD analysis project Ga0105240, IMG submission 80426) | Corn rhizosphere microbial communities from Kellogg Biological Station, Michigan, USA - KBS C5-4 metaG | ecosystem: Host-associated > Plants > Roots > Rhizosphere > Soil | place: Michigan, USA...
CATCTGCTGACCGAGGCGCTGCTCGTCTCGCTCGCGGGATCTGCGTTAGGCGTGTGGTTCGCCGCGTGGGGCATTCGCGCCGCTTCCGGCATCATGCCGCCTTCGATGGCGCGCTACGCACCGGGATTGGCCTTCGTGCGCGTGGACGGGCGCGCGCTGGTGTTCACCCTCGCGCTGTGCATCACCGTGACGCTGCTCTTCGCGCTCCTGCCCGCGCTGCGCGCCACACGCACACCATTGTCGGCGGTGCTGGCCGGCGGCGGGCGGGGCTCCGCCGGCGATGCGCACGGGACGCGGCTGCGCGCGGCCCTCGTCGTGGTCGAAGTGAGCGTCGCGATCATTGTGCTGAGTGCGGCGGCTCTCCTCACTCGCAGTGCGCGCAACATGGTCAACGGCGACCCGGGCATTCGCCTCGATCACGTGCTCACCATGCAGCTGTCGCTGCCGCGGGGGACATCCGACAGCAGTGCGCGCGATTTCGTCTCGAGACTCGACGCCCGTCTGCGCAACGTGCCGGGCGTCCGCGCGGCCGGCGTCACGAGCACCACGCCGCTGAGCAACAATTGGTGGGGCACCATCTTCTCGGTGCCTGGGCGCCCGCCACAGCCTAACGGCAGCCCGCTCACGGCCAACGACCAGCGGATCACCGCGGATTACTTCCGCGCGATGGGTATCCGCATCCTGAGCGGCCGCAGCATCGACGCGCGCGACCGGGCGGACACCAGCGCGCAGCGCGTCGCGGTGATCAACCACTACATGGCGTCGCACCTCTGGCCCAACGCCGATCCGTCAGGACAAACGATTACCATCGATTCGGTTCCGTGGACCATCGTCGGCGTAGCGGCGGACGTCCACCACGGCGGATTGGATGAGTCGCTGCGCAACGAGATTTATCGCGCCGCCGCCCAGGCGCCGTCCACGGCGATGGACCTCGAGGTCTGGACCGCCGGCGATCCGGGGGCGATGCGCGAGCCGATACGCCTTGCGGTTGCGAGGGTCGATCCGCGCGCCGCGGTAGGAACGGTCTTGACCATGCGCGAAATGGAGGCGCGGCACATCTCTCCATTCTGGCTCATCGCCGACGTCGTGAACACGTTCGCGATCATCGTCGTGCTGATCGCGGTCGTCGGCCTGTACGGCGTGGTCGCCTACGGTGTCTCGCAGCGTCGCCGCGAGCTCGCCGTGCGCATGGCGTTGGGCGCGAGCCGGCGAGACATCGTGTCGTACGTCGCCGGCGGCGCCGTACGCCTAACGACCATCGGCGTCGTCATCGGCGTCGGCGGCGCCGTGGCGTTCGCGCGGCTGCTCGCAGCGGTGCTGTACGGCGTGCCGGCTGGAGACCCCGCCACCCTGGTGATGGTCGCGGCCCTCCTCATTACCGCGTCCATCGCCGCCGCGCTCATTCCCTGCTGGCGCGCGGCACGCGTCCATCCCGCGCATAGCCTGAGCGAGTGAGTTCGCGGCCGACCCCCTGAGACCGCTCCGCCTGATCTGTCCGCAAACCGTTAGAAATCGCCCGTTGGGCGCACCCGCCCTTGAGAAACGAGCCAGCCGGAATCATGATCGCGGCTGGTGCCGATCGCGATCTCCCTTCGCTTCGAGGCTGTTCCCATGCACGTGATTCGATCAGCAGTCCTTGCCGCCGCGCTGTGCGCAGCTCCGGTCATCGCTGCGGCGCAGAATCAGCCCTCCACGAAGCAGCGGCCGGCTCCCGCGGCCGCACCATCACGTGCTACGCCGGGCGTTCCCGACATCACGTACACGAAGTTCGTGCTCGGCAATGGACTCACGGTGCTGGTGCACGAAGACCACAAAGCGCCGATCGTCGCCGTGAATCTGTGGTATCACGTCGGCTCGAAGAACGAGATCATCGGCAAGACCGGCTTCGCGCACCTGTTCGAGCACTTGATGTTCGCCGGCAGCGAGAACCACAACGATCGCTACATCCCCGCCGCTGAAGCGTTAGGCGCCACGGACCTCAACGGCACGACGAACGAAGATCGCACCAACTACTTCGAGACCGTGCCCGTGACGGCGCTCGATCGGACGTTGTTCCTCGAATCGGATCGCATGGGCCATCTGTTAGGCGCGATCGACACGGCGCGTCTCAACTTGCAGCGCGGCGTCGTGCAGAACGAGAAACGCCAGGGTGAAAACGAGCCCTACGGAAAGACCGACGTGATCATCCCCGAGAACACGTATCCGGCCGGCCATCCGTATTCCCACTCGGTCATCGGCTCGATGGACGATCTCGACGCCGCGTCGCTCGAAGACGTGAAAAACTGGTTCCGCACGTACTATGGGCCCGCCAACGTCACGCTGTCCATCGCCGGCGACATCACGGTCGAAACCGCGCGCCAGAAAGTGCAACAGTACTTCGGCGACATCCCGCCCGGGCCGCCGATCATCAAGCAGGGCACGTGGATCGCGAAGATGACCGGCGCGCACCACCAGATCATGCAGGACCGCGTCCCGCAGGCGCGCCTGTACCAGATCTGGAACGTCCCCGAATACGGCTCTGCCGACGCCACCTACCTCGGCCTCGTCGCCGACATCCTCGGCTCGGGCAAGTCGTCGCGCCTGTACAAACGCCTCGTCTATCGCGACCGCATCGCGACAGACGCGTTCGCGTACGTGGCGGCGCGCGAAATCGCCGGCCAGTTCAACATCATCGCGACGGCACAGCCTAACGGGAACGTCGGCGATGTGGAGCGCGCGGTGAACGAGGAGGTCTCCGCGTTCATCCGCAACGGCCCAACCGCGGCCGAGCTCGCCGAAGTGAAGACGGAGTATCGAGCCGACTTCGTGCGGCGCATGGAGCGCATCGGTGGTTTCGGCGGTACGTCGGACATTCTCGCGCGCGGCCAGACCTTCACCGGCAATCCCGACCAATACAAAGTCGATTTCGACCGCGTGCAGCGCGCGACCGTGGCCGACCTGCGCAGCGCCGCCCAACGCTGGCTGAGCGACGGCGTGTACGTGCTCGACGTCGTCCCGTTCCCGGATTTCGCGGCCGCCAGCGGCGGCGTGGATCGCAAGACCTTCCCCGATGTGGGCACGCCCCCGGACGCCCCGCTCCCGCCCGCCGAGCACGCGACGCTGTCCAACGGACTCAAGGTCGTGCTCGCGCATCGCACGACCATCCCGATGGTGCGGATGTCGATGCTGCTCGACGCCGGCTTCGCCGCCGACAAGCCTAACGCACCGGGCGTGTCGTCGATGACCATGCGGATGCTCGACGAAGGCACGAGCACGCGCTCGGCTCCGCAAATCAGCGACGCCCTCGCTTCCCTCGGCGCCGATCTCAATGCACAGGCCGGCCTCGACGTGGCAACGGTGTCGCTCTCGGTCCTGCGCGACAAGCTCGACCCTGCGCTGTCGCTCTACTCGGACGTCATTCTCCATCCGGTGTTCCCCGCCGGCGACCTCGCGCGCGAGAAGCAGGCGACGCTCGCCAACATCCAGCAGGAAAAAGTCGAGCCCACGGGCCTCGCCCTGCGCGTGGTGCCGGCGCTCCTCTACGGCGCGGGACACGCCTACTCGCAGCCGCTCACCGGCAGCGGCACCGAGGAATCCGTGCGCGCCATGACGCGCGACGATCTCGCGGCGTTCGCCCGCACGTGGTTCAAGCCGAACCACGCCACGCTGGTGGTCGTCGGCGACATCACCATGGCCGAGCTCACGCCCAAGCTCGAACGCGCATTCAAGGATTGGAAGCCGGGCGACATTCCCGCCGAAAACATCGCGACGGTGCCGGGTCCCGCGAAAACCAAGGTGTACATTCTGGACCGGCCCGGCGCCGAGCAGTCGATCATCATCGGCGGCTCGCTGATCGCGCCGACGGCGAATCCCGACGAGCTCGCATTCGAGACACTCAACGACGCCTTCGGCGGCTCGTTCAGCTCGCGCATCAACATGAACCTGCGCGAGGACAAGCACTGGTCGTACGGCTCGTTCGCGTTCGCGCAGGATGCGCGCGGCCAGCGCCCGTGGTTCATCTACGCGCCGGTCCAGACGGACAAGACCAAGGAATCGTTAGGCGAGCTGGTGAAGGAGCTGCACGACATCGCCGCCTCGCGTCCGCTCAGTGCCGCCGAGGTCCAGGGCGCGAAGGATCGGCAGACGCTGACGCTGGCCGGCCGGTGGGAAACCGGCGGCGCCGTCCGGGGCGCGCTCTCCGAGATCGCGACGTACGGACTACCCGACAACTATTACCAGACGTACGAGTCGCGCATCCGCGCCCTGTCGCCGCAGGACATCGCCAAGGCGGTGTCGGCGTTCATCCGGCCGGATCGCGAGATCTGGGTGGTGGTGGGCGACCGGTCGAAGATCGAGGCCGGCGTGCGACAGCTTGCGTTAGGCGACGTGACGTTCCTCGACGCCAACGGCAAACCCGAAACGACGACGCCGTAGGCTAGCCCCTGAGCACCGCGCGCGCGTATCTCGCCCACCCGCGCGCGTTGCGCATGTGCTCCGCCAGCCGCCGCGGCCCCGACATCCGTGTCGTTTCGTCGAACAACAGATCGTCGGTTCGGTCCCACGGACGCACGGTGCCGTGCCCGCTCCACTTGGGGCGCACGCCCACGCGCCACATCGTGTACGCCATCGCCACCGACGGGCACACGGACTCCGTGGGAAAGAGATTCGCCGCGAAGTGTCGCTCCAGCCGCTGGAGTGCGAACTCGGGGATCGGCGGCTTGAGCGCCTCCAGCACGGACGCCGGCACGCGCACGCCGGACAACCGGTGCGCCAACCGGAACGTCCAGTAGCAGCAGGTGCCGCCGCGGCTCACCTTCGCGAGCTCGACGAAATCGTCCCACGCGATGTCGCCCGTCGCGATCAACGTGTGCAGATCGCGGAACGCGCGCCATGCGCCGGTCGCCATCATGTGCGACCACGCGAAGTGCAGGCACAGGTGCAGCAACTGGTCGTGCACCGACGGCACGCTGGTGCGCTGGCCGAATGCAATGATCGGCGTGGCGCGCGACCAGATGTCCTCGGGCGACAGGCGGAACGGATGCCCCTCGAAAAAGAGCGCCGTGTGCAGCTCGAGCTGCACGCCCGTGCCCCGCGCATCCTCGAGCGCCGGCAGATGCTGGTGCCCCTCGAAGAACTCGTGCAGCTGCTCGAGCTCGGTGGTCACCCACCCGGAGGTCAGGAGGGTGGCGCGCGCGCGACCGGCCACCGCGCTGCCGCCGCGGAGCAGCAGGTCCAGGTCCGACATCGGCCGCCGAACGAACGAGCCGTACACGGTGAGCGCGAGCGCCGCACCCTTGAGCAGCATCGCCTCGACCCGCTCGCGCGCCAGTGCCGCCAGCGACTCGCCTAACCGCTGCTCCAGGTGCATCATGCGGAACTGCGACACGCGCGCGAGCCGCTCGAGCGGTGCCGCGCCGGCCGGGAGCCTGCCGCGACGCGCGGACACGGTCCGCAGTCGCTCGTACAGCACGGGCTCCGCGCGCTCGCGCGTGGCCAGGGCGCAGAGCCGTTCCCAGTCCAGCGGACCGCTCGATAATTCGCGCAACCGCTCGTCGTTTTCCGGACCGCCGGCACTCAGCAGGAGCACCCTGGCTTCGGCGGACAAGGCACGTCCCCCGAGCGCGTCATCCACGAGCGGGACGTCGTCAGTACTGGGCAAGCGTTCCGCTGCGACGAGCGTAGTGCAACGCCTCCGTGAGCGCGAACAGACTCAGTGCCGTAAGGAACAGTACGAAACCGATCAAGGTGGCCACGTCGGGAATGACTGCGGTGAACGGAATCCCTTCCAACAACGTCATGCGCAGGGCGCGCAGTCCGTACGTCAGCGGGATGGCGTCCGACAAACGGGGCAACCATGATGGCATCACATGGGTCGGATAGTACACGCCGCCCAGAAAACTGGACGCAACGAGGACGGCCGAGGGCAGCGGCCCGGCCGTCCGGAACGCCAACTGGAGCGCCGCGGCGAAGATGCCGAACGGCAGGTACGCGAGCACGATGAGCGCCATTATGAACAGCGTTGGCAGCCAAGCGCCCCACACCAGATGGACGCCTAACGCAAGGCCGGCCGCCAGCATCACCAGGCTCCTGAGCCCCGTCCACATGAAGTTGTAGCCGATGAGGCCGGACACGAGCTCGGGCAGCGACGCGCGCGTGCTGAGGAGCGCTTCGAGCGTCCCGGTCGCGATGCCGCTCGTGATCACCCCCGGTATCGCGTTCACCGCCGTCATGATGAACGTGAGCGCGACCATGCCGATGAGCAGGAACGCAAAATACTCGCCGCCCTGCAGCTCGATCGACTTCGCCATCGTCGTCTGCAATGCACGGGCGACGAAGTACACGGGCACGATCCCGACAATGAGCGACACGAGCGAAAACGCCATCGACAGACGATAGCTCAGCGCTGTTTTCCAGCTGGCGACGATCAACGCCCAACACTCACGCATCCGCGGCCTCCGAGCGATCCTGTCGCTCCACGATGCGCTGGATGAGATCAGCCAACGACAGCGTCACGCGTTCGAACCGCGAGATCGGGATGTTCTGCTCGGTGAGGAAGGCCAGCACCTGCGCGGCGCGGTCGGGTCCGCCCGGAATTTCCATCTCGAGAATCGACCAGCCGTCGTCGTCCACTCCGCGCACCTCGACGTCGCGCGCGACGCCGCGCTCGACCAGTGCCGCGATCCCGGGTTGACGCGGATCGCGCATCCACAAACGATATCGCTCGTCACCGTTCTCGCGCGCGAGGCGCGCTGCCGTGCCGGTAGCGAGCATGCGCCCATGATCGAGCACGGCCACACGGTCGCACAGCTCGAGCGCTTCCTCCGTGTTGTGCGTCGCGAGCAGCACGGTGCACTTCTGACGACCGGCAATCTCCTCTCGCAGGAACGCGCGAAATTGCCGCGCCGAAATCGGATCCAGGCTGCGCGTCGGCTCATCCAGTAGCAGCACGCGCGGGCCGCCGATGAGCGCGCGCGCAATGAGCAACCGCTGCTTCATGCCCGACGAGAACGAGGCGACGATCTTGATGCCGGTATCATCGAGGCCCACGACGCGCAGCAGATCGTCCGCGCGCTCACCGGCCGCGCGCCGGTCGAGACCCTGCAGCACGCCGTACAGCTCGAGATTCTCACGCGCCGAGAGGCGCCAATAGAGGCTGCGCTCATCGGCGATCACCGGCGCGAGAACGCGCCGCACCCTCGGCGCTTCCTGGATGATGTCGAATCCGGCGATGCTCGCCGTTCCGGCGTCCGGGAGCACCAAGGTCGCCAGGATCTTGAACAACGTGGTCTTGCCCGCTCCGTTAGGCCCGAGCAGGCCGAAGAACTCGCCCTCATACACCTCGGCACTCACGTTCTGCAGCACCGGCGTGTACGCGATGCGCCGCGGATGCCGCATCATCTGCATCCAGCCGCGCCGCACGGGAAAGCGCTTGCCGAGGCCGTCGAGGACGACCGACACGGGCCGCGCGGCGGCGGGCACCGGCGCCTCGAGCGGCGTCGGCGTCGCGGTCTCCGTCACGCCGCCGCCATGGGCGTGCGTGCGCCGTGCCACGCGAGGAGCCGCGAGACGACCTCCGGCACGCGCTCGAGACCCGGCACGACGTCGAGGCGATACACCGGAACCGCTTTGGCGAGCGACACGGCGCGGTCGAACACGACGCCGGCCTCGCTGCCGCCTAACAGAGCGCCCAACGTCGCCTGCCGCACGAGCGCGAGCGCCGAAACCATGTCGCCGAGTTTCGTGCGCACCGCGGCCGCATCGGGCGTCTGATCGCCCGTCACCGGCGCCAACAGGTAGCACGCCGCCAGCGGCGACCGGTCGGTCATGAGTGCCGTGTCCGAGAAATCGTGCACGAGGTGCTTTTCGCCGGCCTCCACGCCGTCGCGCGAGACGCCGAACAACGCGGCCGTGTCATCCCAGAGCTTGATCTGGTGGACGCCGGGAACCGCGGTGGGCGTCATGCCTAACTCGACCGGCAGCACGTCGTCCGTGACCAGGCGTCCGCCGGCGCGCGCCAGCGCAATCGCGAGCGTCGACTTGCCGTGGAATTTGGGCGCGAGAAACGCGATGGTGCCGCCGGCGAGCGCGACGGCGCTCCCGTGCAAGCAGAGCAATCCCGCCGCGTGGAGCGCGGTCGCGAGCACGCGGCCGGTCACGTCGGCGCGCACGGCCGTCTGTGCCGGATTCGGCCCGCTCGTCCACACGATGGTGCGCCCATCGCGCGACACATCGTAGATGCCGGTATCGTCGTACTCGAGCCGGTAGCCCTGTGCGTGGCGCGACATGCGCACGCGACACGTCGGCGTCACCTCGAGCTCGCCTAACGACTCGGCGGACTCGACGGCGGACGCGCTGGTTCGCGCGGAAAACGTCCAGTTAGGCGCGACGTCCGACGACTCACGAAGCTCGGGAAAGACGATCTCGGAGCGCAGACACCCGCCGAAGATCGAGTAGTCGGGCATGCCAAGAAGGGGGAACCAGGGAGGCCGCCAGGAGATCGACGGCCTCCCCGGGTGAAGCGTTAGGAACCCGTCCTAGGACACGGGTTGTCGGGGGTCCCGCAGAAGTTGTTGCCGGTTCCGCCGATACCACAGATGGTGAAACCATCTGAGGAACCCTGCAGACCGATCTGCGTGAGCTCCCGGAACGTCCCGAAGCGCTCCACTTTCGGTTTCTGATACACGCGACGCCTCCCTGTGTCGTGTGGCCGGGCGGCTTGCCCAGCGGAAGTACGGCCCTCATGGCCGTCGAGCATACTGCACGACAACGATCGAATCTAACTCCGTCCAACTGTTTCGCGCGCGGTGTCCAACTCACCAACCAATGCATCAATCGGGCGAACGCGCGAACGCAACCACAACTCCGTCTGCAAAGTGAAAAGCAACGTTACACCGAGTTGCTGGCCACCATTTCGTACGTAATAATCGGACCAACGCTGAAATTCCTCTGCATCGATTATTCCAACGTCTCGCAATGCGGAGTCTTGCATGAGGCCGTTCGACAGGCCCGGGAAGTGCTTGCGCATCGAATCATCGAAATAACCGGACGTCACGCCCGTGCGCGCCGCGCGCGGTGCTAACACACCATCAGGCACCACCCCCCGAACAGCGCGCCGCAACAGCAACTTCGTCTCGCGACCCGTCGCGCGCTCCCAGCGCGGACGCGTCGCGGCAAACTCGATCACTCTCCGATCGTAGAGTGGCGAGCGCGAAATCACACCTTCCTCGAGCGCAAAGCCCGCGACTGCCCCGAACACTCGGGGAAAGTACGCATGCGAGAGATACCATTCTGTCTCGAACGCAGCGCAACTGACGCGCCCCCGCTGTGGCGCGAATGCACGCTCGCGCTCTTCGAGCTGGTGCTCCTTCGCGAACTCACGACGAATCCACGATGGTGGACGACGCTCGAGATAGCCCGTTGGGCGACGCCCGCGGCGCAACACCGTGATCGCACGACGCGCTCGTTCGCTGACCAACGGATCCAGCACCGTGCGTACGAACTCGCGGGCGTCGCGCACGCCGAACCCGCCGCCCCGTGCGCGCCAATCGCGCGCGAGCTCGATCCAGTGTCCGGTGCGCAGCAAATCCGCGAAATACACTTCGGACACCTGGAAGAGCTGATCGCCTCCCATTCCATCGAACGCCACTCGTGCACCGACTGCGCGCGTTCCGCGCGCCAGTGCGCGGTGCCACATCTCGAACGCGTGCGCGAATGGCTCGTCGCGACGCGCGGCGCGCTGCGCAGGACGCTCGAAGAACGGGACATCGCCGATGCGTACCCAGTGCACCTCCGCGCCCCATCGGTCGGCAATGCTCTGGATGAGCTCGTCTTCACGGCCGGGATCGCCTGCCGGATAGCTCATCGAAACGGGCAGCACCAACCGCCTGTCGCCGCGATCCTGCAGAACCTGCTTTGCGACGCCGAACACGGCGGACGAATCCCAACCACCGCTCAACCAAACCGCAGCTCGTCCCTGCGCCGGCATGCGCTCCAACGTGGCTCGCTCCAACAGCTCGCGCAGCTGCAGCGCACCATCGATGAACGACGGGCCGCTCCGACCGCGGTCGTTCGCCACCGGCGGGATCCAGTGACGGAAGAGCTCGGCACGCTGCTCGGCTCGTCGCACCAGGGTCCAGCCTCCGGGCACCGTCTGGACGGCCGTGTATGCGGTTTCGTGCCCCGCGGCGAACATGCCGCTCGCCGTCGCCGCAATCGCCGCGAGATTGAGCTCGGCCGGACACTCGGGATGCGCCAACACGCCGCTGACCGTCGAGGCAATCACGAGCGTACCGCCTAACTGCGCGTACGCGAGCGTCCGTTTGCCGGCGAAATCCCGCGCCGCGCACACGCGGCCGGTTTTCCTGTTCCACACGATGAAGGCAAAGTCGCCCTCGAGACGCTCGGCGCAGTCGTCGCCCCAGGCGCGATACGCCGCCGCAATCAGGTGCGCCGGGTCCTCGCCCTGCGGCATCACGCCGCATCTGCCTAACGCAGACCGCAGATCGGCGCGGTAGTAGAGCGACGCGTCGGCCGCCACCACCAGGCCATCCCATTCCAAGACGAGCGTGTCGCCGGCGAGATCGGGCGCGCATTCCCAGACATGCCGCGATGCCGCCACCATCGCGCCATCGAAGGAGCGGATCTCGCTGACCTCGATGCCGCGCGCACGCATGGCTTCGAGCATGCGCCGCCCGACCGTCTCCGATGGTGTCCGCTTGTCGCCACCGGACGAAAACACGCCAAGGATCGCGGTCATGGCGCGTCCACCAGATGGACTTCCGCCAGCTCCGCGAACGACCCGACGTGCTCGATGTTGTCGCCCACGACGCGGCCGCCATACTCGACCCACGCATGCGCGCCAAAGCGCCCCCGCCGCATCCGGACGCCGATGCGAATGCGGCTTCCGCGAATCCCGTGTCCCTCGAGCATTTTGTGGAGAGCCACGGCGCGTACCAGGCACAGCGGTCGGAACACTCCATAGTCCCCGGCTCGGCTCACAGCCAAACCCAACTGCTGAGCCCGGCCCATTAAGGCAGACGCAGAAGATGTCTGAGAGACGGCGTCATCGGACGAGCCAGCGGGGCTCACGAGCCGTCCCGTGGGCCGCGTCCAAACCGACACTTGTGCTGCGAGAAGGGCCACCTGCGCCTGCAGGAGGTCAACCCACTCTCGCGGACTCAGTGTGGCCAGTTTGTGAAGGAGTCTCGTCACTCTGCTCATGCGTCCGCTCGCTACCGTGCGGAATGACTAGCCGATTGTTCGAGAGCTCCGCTATGAGCTCCATCACATCGGCTCGTATCATGGCCGGATCCGCGTCGGGGTACTGCACGGCAAGAGCCGCGCAGAGCTCGTCCAACGAGTTGGTGGCCGGCGGAAGGAGTTCCCATACGCGCGCCCCCACCTCGTTGAGACCGAAGTACACCTCTTCTTCGGTCGAGAAGAGCACCGCTTCGCCGTCGAGTAGCGACTTATAGATGACCTTCGGGTTTGCAACCGGAAGCATGCAGTCCCCAGCAGGCGGATACCGAGGCCCCGGTCTACTTGCCTCGCCATTCGGCGAGCACCGCCGCTGCATCGCGGTCCGAGGCCCACTTCGGCACTAGAAACTCGGGTTCGGTATCGAACCCGACAGGGTTTCGAGCACCGAACGTGCCAGTGCCAATCTACCGCGCAGCGCGCCAACCTGGGCCGTATTCGCTCCCACTCGGTGACTCCTGTCACGAAGCGCAACACCGCACCCCGTGAATCGATAGTCGACCCGCGCTCCCGCTACACTGGAGTGCGAACGCGCCACATGCATACCAACGCCTTGAAGGCTTCCCGTCCCACTCGCCCGACCTATCCAACCAGGCTCGCCTTCAGCGACCAGGACTATTCCCCGGCTGCGCGGCCAATCATCATGACCATGCGCTTCGTAGCCAGCAAGGCCATTTGTCACATTGCCCTTGTGATCCTTTCTATGCGTTCGCCCCGTCGATCACGCTCATCGCCAAACGGCGTGTCGGCGTATTGTGGGCGTCGGCCTGCTAAGCGTGTCACGCGAAACCGCTCCCTTTCACCTCGATCTCCCGAGGATTTCTGATGCATCCTTGCGCGCGCCTCCTGCTCGCCTCACTCATCTTCGCACCGTCCACTCCCGCCCAACAAGCCGCGCCGCTTTCCGCGCCCGCGCCCTCCGTCACCGCCGCAGACTACGCCCGGGCCGAGAAGCTGCTCGCCTGGAACACCGCACCGCTCGTGTCTGGCGCGACGGTGCGCGTTGCATGGCTTCCCGGTGACAAGTTCTGGTACCGGAATTCGACACCTCAGGGCTATGAGTTCGTGATGGTCGATGCGGCGCGTCACACGCGCACGCGCGCCTTCGATCAGGAACGTGTCGCTTCGGCGCTCTCGGCCGCCGCCGGCCGCTCATACGATGCGTGGCACCTGCCGTTCATGCGCTTCGATCTGTCGGCCGACGGCCGGTCCATCACGTTCGAGACCGGCGACGCGCACCGCACCTTTACGTGCGACGTCGCCGGCAATCGATGTGCCGGGCAGCAGGTGGGCGCCGCCGTGCCCAACAGTGTGGTGTCGCCTAACGGTAAACTCGCGGCCTTCATCCGCAACGACAACTTGTGGGTGCGCGACCTGGCAACCGGTACCGATCGACAACTCACGACCGATGGCGTGAAGGATTTCGGCTACGCGACCGATAATGCTGGTTGGACCACGAGCGACCGCCCGGTGCTCGCGTGGTCCGACGACTCGAAGAAGATCGCGACATTCCAGCAGGATCAGCGAGGCGTGGGCGAGATGTACCTGGTCGAGACGCGCGTCGGTCACCCGGTGCTCGAGCAATGGAAGTATCCACTGCCGGGCGACAGTGTCATCTCGACGATTCAGCGTGTGATCATCGACCTCAACGGCCCGCGCGTGATCAGATTGCAGATGGCGCCGGATCAGCATCGGTCGACGACGTGCGATCACATCCTCTGCGGACGCCAGTTCGCCGACGTCGAATGGAGTGGCGACGGGTCGCACCTCGCGTTCGTGTCCACGTCGCGCGACCACAAGCACGAGACGCTGCGCGTGGCGGACGCCTCCAGCGGCGCCGTGCGCGACGTGCTGCAGGAGTCCGTGCCGACCTTCTACGAGTCCGGCTCCAACGCCGAGAATTGGCGTATGCTCGATACGCTGAAACAGGTGCTCTGGTATTCCGAGCGCGACAACTGGGGCAACCTCTATCTGTACGACCTCGCGTCCGGTGCGTTAGTCAAGCAGATCACCACCGGTCCCGGCAACGTGCTCCAGGTTCTGCGCGTCGACCAGAAAAACAAGATCGTCTACTTCACGAGTGCGGGACGCGAACCCGGTGTGGATCCGTACTTCGTCCGTCTCTATCGCGTTAGGCTCGACGGTACGCACCTCCAGCTGCTGACGCCGGAGAACGCCGACCACGAAGTGTCGCTGTCGCCCGATGGACGGTTCGTCGTGGACAGTTGGTCGCGTCCCGATGTGCCGCCGGTGACCGTCCTTCGCGACGTGGACGGCCACACGGTGATGCCGCTCGAGCAGGCCGACATCTCGCGCCTCGTGGCTGCGGGTTGGAAGCCGCCGATCCCGATCACGGTGAAAGCGCGGGACGGACAGACTGATCTCTACGGTCTTCTCTTCCGCCCAATGGACTTCGACTCGACCAAGAAGTATCCGATCATCAATCACATCTATCCGGGACCGCAGGTGGGCAGCGTCGGTTCCCGGTTCTTCTCGGCGTCCCGCGGCGATGCGCAGTCGCTGGCCGAGTTGGGCTTCGTGGTGGTGGAGATCGACGCGATGGGGACGCCGATGCGCTCGCACTCGTTCCACGCCGCGTACTACAGCGACATGGGCGACAACGGACTGCCCGATCAGATCGCGGCGATGAAGCAGCTCGCCCAACGCTATTCGTGGATCGATCTCGACCGCGCCGGCATTTACGGTCACTCGGGCGGCGGCTACGCCACGGCCGACGCGATGCTGCGGTATCCCGACTTCTTCAAGGTGGGCGTGTCCGAAGCGGGGAACCACGACAATCGGGAGTACGAGGACGACTGGGGCGAGAAGTGGCAGGGTCTGTTGGTGCGTAAGGCAGATGGCACCACCAACTACGACGATCAGGCCAACGAGAACATGGCGGCGAACCTCAAGGGCAAGCTGCTGATCGCGTACGGCACCACCGACAACAACGTGCCGCCGTACAACTCGCTGCTGCTGGTGAACGAGTTGATCAAGCACAACAAGGACTTCGACCTGATCGCGCTGCCGAACCGGCGCCACGGCTTCGGCAACGAGCCCTACATGATCCGCCGCCGTTGGGACTACTTCGTGCGCTATCTGTTAGGCGCGGAGCCGCCCGCCGGGTATGAGATTCACGGTCCGAGGCCCGGGGCGCCGTTGTTCTAGAAGACCGCGTCCGACGTTCGAACCGCGCGCCCGTCGTGGGTTCGTGAAAAAAACTGCAACTGCTTTGAAGGATAACGAAAGTGAAACAAAGGATAACGAAAGTGATCGTTCGGCGCGCAGGAGAGTACGGTCGCCCAACGGTTGGTCAAGTTTTTTGTTTAACAAACAACGCGCTGCTCTCCGTTAGGCAGCGCCCTCCCCTCCGTGCAGAACGATCACTTTCGTTATCCTTTGTTTCACTTTCGTTATCCTTCAAAGCAGTTGCAGTTTTTTTTCAATGGCCACTCTCGAACAACCGCTCGCCAACGAAAAGGGCGCCCGGCCTAACCCGGGCGCCCCTCGTCCCCTAGCGGAGCGCTTCCCACCAGGGCAGCGCTCCCCTCTGTCTCACCACCGATAGTGCGCGAACGCCTTGTTCGCCTCGGCCATGCGATGCGTGTCGTCCTTCTTTTTCATCGCATTGCCTTCGCCCTTGGACGCCGCGACCACTTCGGCAGCCAGTTTCTCCGCCATCGACTTCTCGTTGCGATCGCGCGAGAACTGCATGAGCCACCGCATCGCCAGCGCGGTGCGACGCTCGGGCCGCACTTCGACCGGCACCTGGTAGGTGGCGCCACCCACGCGGCGGCTCTTCACCTCGACCACCGGCTTCAAGTTCTGCAACGCCTGCTTGAACACGTTCACGCCCGGCTGTCCCGTGCGCGACTCGACGAGGTCCATCGCACCATAGAAAATGTGCTCGGCCGTCGACTTCTTGCCCTGCAGCATGAGCGTGTTGATGAACTTCGAAACCGTCTGGCTATCGTAGCGCGCGTCGGCGAGCACCGGGCGCTTGATCGACTTCTGTCGGCGGCTCACTTGCGACCTCCCGCACCGGCCTTGGGTTTCTTGGCGCCGTACTTGGAGCGGCTCTTGTTGCGACCATTCACGCCCGACGCGTCGAGGGTGCCGCGCACGATGTGATAGCGCACGCCCGGCAGGTCCTTCACACGCCCGCCGCGAATGAGCACGATCGAGTGCTCCTGCAGGTTGTGCCCCTCACCGGGAATGTAGGCCGTTACCTCGAAGCCGTTCGTGAGCCGCACACGCGCCACCTTCCGCAATGCGGAATTCGGCTTCTTGGGTGTGGTGGTGTACACGCGCGTGCACACGCCGCGTTTCTGCGGATTTCCCCGGAGCGCCGGCGCCTTTTCCTTTTTCTCGACGTCCTGGCGGCTGCGCCGGACAAGCTGATTGATAGTCGGCATAACCTCTGGTAGTGCGAACGCAATCCGCCCACTGGGGCGGCACAGAACAATAAAGTTAGACCGCCCCCAAAATTGTGTCAACCAGTTTATCTGGAAATTCCGGATGAATCAGTGGGCGATTGGGTTGTCCGCACCGTTCCGCCGGAAAAACACGAATTTCCACAGCACCCAGCTGCGTACCTTCTGGCCACCCTTTTTCGCCGGCTGGTAGTGGAGCTTCTTGAGCACCTTCTCCACCGACGTTGTGAAGGACGAGTCGCTGGTCGATACCACCTTGAACGACGAAGAGTCCACGCAGCCCATCGTATCCACCACGAACCTGCCCACCACCGACGCGTCGTCGCCCATTTTCATGTCGGCTTCGACGGTGCCGTTCTGATTCAGCCCGTACGATCCCGGCCACGGAATCTTCGGATTGTCCCGCTCGGGAGTCGCGGGCTCGTCCACGTCCCCGTCATAGATGTGTGAGCTGTCGAGCTGATTGAGCAGCCACCCGTGCGCCCCGCACTTCGGCCTCCCATCGCGGATGGCCCCAGAGCTCCTGGTTGGCATCGCGAAAGCTGCCGCGAGCGCTCCCACTCCAAGGATACCGACAACGGACGCGCGCATGAGACCCTCCGAGCAAATGTTGGACGACCTGCTCTCCTATGCCGGCGTGGACGCCGGTTGAACACAACGGCCCGGACAACCATAGGTCGCCCGGGCCTCGTTATGCCTTACGTCGCGTCGTTCCCGCCGCTACTCGTCGCCGCCCAACGGGAAAGGCGACGGGATTGTCGACGCAGTACTCGTCAACAGCGGAGCGAATGGAGCCTCCGGCAGAGCCGCCTGAACCTCGGGCTGCGGTGGCGGCTCCACTCCTTCGATTTCGACATCACTATACCGATATTGGCCGGTACCCGCAGGGATCAAGTGCCCGATAATAATGTTCTCCTTGAGTCCCAACAAATCGTCGCGCGCGCCGCGGATCGCGGCGTCGGTCAAGACGCGCGTGGTCTCCTGGAACGACGCCGCCGAAATGAACGACTGCGTCGTCAGGCTCGCCTTGGTGATACCGAGGAGCAGCGGCTCAGACGTCGCCGGCTGGTGCGACTTTTTCTGGGACCGGTCGTTCAACTCGCGGAACGTGCCCTTGTCCACGTGCTCGCCCTCGAGCAGCTCGGTGTCGCCCGGATCCAGGATCCGCACCTTCTGCAACATCTGGCGGACGATCACGCCAATGTGCTTGTCGTTGATCTTCACGCCCTGCAGCCGGTAGACCTCCTGCACTTCGTTCAGCAGATACTCCTGCACGGCGCGGGGGCCCTTGATCCGCAGAATGTCGTGCGGGTTCACGGGACCTTCCGACAGACGGTCGCCGGCGCGCAC
>Ga0105240_10006611_pt1 | contig 17017 bp, 14 predicted proteins | sample KBSC54metaG_FD_80426 | JGI IMG/M metagenome (GOLD analysis project Ga0105240, IMG submission 80426) | Corn rhizosphere microbial communities from Kellogg Biological Station, Michigan, USA - KBS C5-4 metaG | ecosystem: Host-associated > Plants > Roots > Rhizosphere > Soil | place: Michigan, USA...
AACTCTGATATCCCGCGACTGGCCGATCTCAAGTCCGTCGAAAGAAGGAGGGGAAACGCCCAGAACAGTGAAGGGGATCGTATTCAAATCGACAGTTTTGCCAACGATACCCAGATCTGCGCCAAAACGGCGCTGCCAGAATCCATAGCTCAGGACGAGCACCGGATGCCCACCAGCTATGCGATCGTCTTCCTGTGTCAACAGGCGGCCAATGTAGGGTTTGACCCCAAGCACCTCGAAGTAATTGCCGGAGACCAACTCACCGGATACTCGCTCGGCGCTGCCATTGATGCCCATGCTTGCATTTATGCCGTCCTGGCAGATAACACCGGCAAAGACCGTGCTGTGATCGCGGAGCTCGCGATAGAAGGGATACGGAAAGCTGGTCATCCGGGGATTCTCGAGATTTGCGCGCGTCAACCGCACCAGTCGTTCCGGATGTTGAACGGGCAGCGTCTGCAGAAGAACGGCTTCAATCAAGCTGAAGATCGCAGTGTTGGCGCCGATACCGAGAGCGAGCGAAAGCACGGCGATGCCGGTGAACGCCGGACTCTTGCGCAGCGTGCGAACGGCGTAGCGGAGATCCTGCAGCGTGTCCGAGACGACGTGGACGCGTCGCTCATCACGGCATTGTTCTTCGATTTGCGCGATGCCGCCAATTGTTCTGAGCGCCGCATACCGGGCCTCCTGCGGCGTCATTCCCGCAGCGGCATTCTTCTCCACCTGGCGTTCGAAATGGAAGCGGAGTTCGTCGTTGAGTTCGTCCTCGACTGCCGATGTGCGAAAGAGCGAGCGAAAACGAAGTGAGAGTTTGTTAAGCCAGCGCATAAAAATCCCTACACAGTTCGCAAGACCAAACTGATGGCGGAGGAAAGGCGCTCCCAGTTGGCCAGTTCCTCTTCGAGTTTCTTGCGGCCCGCCTTCGTGAGCGAATAATACTTGGCCCGCCGGTTGTTCTCAGATTCACCCCATTCCGCCTGAATCCAGGCCTGTTGTTCCAACCGGTGCAGAGCGGGGTAGAGCGAGCCTTGTTGAACCTGCAACACTTCGTTGGAAATCTGGTGAATCCGCTGAGAGATGGCCCACCCATGCATGGGTTCCAGGGCGATAGTCTTTAAAATCAGGACATCAAGTGTGCCCTGGACGAGATCGGTGGGTTTGCTCATGGTCTCCTCTAGATGTTCTACAAGGAAGAATACGACAACTCTTGTAGATAAGCAAGGGGAAACCGGGCCAAAGAACTCCCCTAAGAATTCCCAATCAAAATGCCAGTCAAAAAAACCAAAAACCCACCAACAAAAACCTGCAAGGTAGCCGAAAACACCGGAGTATCCATAAACCGATGCCGGACATAGCTGATAATCGCCAGTTCCACCGCCACTACAATCACCGCCACCGTCATCGCCACCTGGAAATCATGAATCAAAAAAGGAAGCGTATGCCCAATCCCGCCGGCCGTGGTCATTGCCCCGCAAACCCCACCCCGCGTCCAAGGATGACCCCGCCCCGTCAGCGACCCATCGTCCGACAGCGCCTCCGCAAACCCCATCGAAATACCCGCCCCAATCGAAGCCGCCAGCCCAACCAAAAACGCCTCCCAGCTATTCTTAGTCGCAAAAGCGGCCGCAAAAATCGGAGCCAGCGTCGACACCGAGCCGTCCATCAGACCCGCCAGCCCAGGCTGAACAATCTGCAGCAGGAATAACCGCTTGCCCTCCTTATCCTCGCCCTGCCGCACCGCCGGAGTCAGAAGCTTTTCCTCCAGCGACTCCGCCGCCGCATGATGCTTTCGCTCAGCCTCAGCCAGATCGCCAAGCAGTTTGCGAATCGAAGCATCCTGCACCCTTTCCATTGCGCGCTCATAAAACCGCCGGGTCTCCATCTCCATCAGCGCCGCCTGCTTCCGAACCGTATTGATCCCCAGCGGCCGAACCAGCCAAACCGGCTTGCGTTGCAGAAAGCCATTCACGTCCTGCCGCCGGATCAGCGGGATATGCTCCCCAAATTTCTGGCGGTACAAATCGATCAGCTTCGAGCGATGTTCCGACTCCTCAGCCTCCATCTCCTCGAACATCTTCGCGGAAGCCGGATACTCCTCCCGTAGCCCATCGATGAAATCGCCATAAACGCGCCCGTCCTCCTCCTCAAGCGAAATCGCCAGCGCCAGAATCTCCCGCTCCGTCAGGTCCTTAAACTTCTTCGCCATGTGCTTTCTCGAATGCTCCTGATTTTACAGATGCTGAAGAGCCGCTAGCCGCCGGGTCACAGTGCCCAAACCTCTACGCCTCGCTTGTTACGAGGGCTCGTTGATTTGAATCGTGTAGTCACCCGTCTTGCCGCCTCGGTCGGATCGGTAGATTGCATATTCATCGTACGGTCCCTCCGGCGTTCGCTGGTGCCGGCGTACCACGCGGACCGCGGTCAAGTCGCGAGCAACTTCCAACACCGAGTACAAACGAGGCGTCGACTCCGGACGGTCCTTGGCAGAGGCGCCGAACGAGCCGCCGCCGACAACGTACACCTCCCGTTGGGCATCGCGATAACCCACGCGTTCATCCCGCTCTTCATGAACATCGCCGTGCAGCAACAAGTGGAAGCCCGATTCTGCAGCCGCTGGATCGCCCTGGTATCCGCGACCTTGCGATCTCCCGTAAGCGCATGGTGCCAAACCAATATGCCGAGCGGAACCTTTCCGCATTTCATCAAAGCCGAACTCAAAGCTCCTCCAGAAATTCTCTGGCAACATCAAAGCCTTTGGCGTTGCACTTATCGCGTCGGCGACCACGCCACACTCAGAACCGAGTGGTTATGTCCGTCCAGCCGGTGTCGCTCCCGGCCGCTGCCGCACCGTGTTGTCATAAGACCGCTGGCCACGCTCGCCCCATCCGGCGACCATACCACACTCGTGACGCCTCGCTATGCCCTTCCAATCGGTGCCGCTCCCGGCCGCTCGCCGCATCCCACAGCCGCACCGTGTTGTCATCAGATCCGCTGGCCACGCTCGCCCCTCCCACGACCACGCGACACTCAAGACCCCCGTTGCTATGTCCTTCCAGCCTGTGCCGCTCCCGGCCGCTGGCCGCATCCTGCAGCCGCACCGTGTTGTCATAAGACCCGCTTGCCACGCTCGCCCCGTCCAGCGACCACGCCAGAGCCGCCACCTCAGCAGTGTGTCCTTCTAGAAGTAACGGTTTGAAGCCGTCGAAACGCCAGAGCCAGAGAACACCGTGGCCGCGGCGAATTTCCGAATTGCCGGCGGCGTCAACGCGCTGGCTATCCGGAGACCAGGCAACCAATCCCGCACGGAGACGCCTTTCTGGCCATCGCAAATTGAAGCGCAAGTTGAGGTGAGTCGCCTTTGGGCAGGGCTGATATTGTGCCAATCGTCAGCGCCTGCCGTCGACCGGTAGTGTCCTAATCGTGCGTTGATTCGTTGCCATCGAACGGAATACGAAGCTCGTTTTAAACTTCGCGCTAGGCCGTCGGAACCAAGCGACCACGAACATTTTCATCGAGGGCTTGCGCCATGCAACCGCACCCCGCAACCGTTTTCAGATTACGACTGACGGCTTCTCTCCGTACCGTTCCGCAATCACGAACACGCTCGAAGATCGTTGCGACTTCGCACAACTCATCAAAGTCTACCGTTCATCCCAGGAAGGCGAAGCGCGGTACTCACCGGCAGAAGTCGCATCCACGGAGGTGGTCATAGTCATGGGCAATCCCGATTCAGACCGAATTTGCACCAGCATCGTTGAACGCCAAAACCTCACCATCAGAATGCAGATGCGCCGACTCACGCGATTGACGAATGCCTTCTCTAAGAAGTGGGAAAATCTTTGGGCTGCCTACTGCTTACACTTCGCCTATTACAACTTTTGCCGGATTCACAAAACGATTCGCGTTACTCCTGCGATGGAATCGGGGATCACGGATCGGGTGTGGACGATTGCAGAGTTGCTTGCCGCCTAATCTGTGATACCTTCAACAGGGCTACTTTGCGTAGCCCATCACAACCCAGCCGACGGCTAAAAGCACTCCGCCGGTTAGAAAGATAGCGGCCCCTATGAGTAGCATCTTTGCACCTCGGTCTGATGGTGAATAGCTTTCCATTCTAAACCGAGTATACATCTGGGCTGGCTTTGTCGCCGCAATAGCTGGCGTTATCGCTCTACTTGCAACCAAGGGTATTCAGATTTTCTCTGACAGGGTAAGCGTCGATCAAAGGAAACACATCGCTGAGCTAGAGGTCGTCGCGGCCCAAGAAAGGACAGAGCGGGAGCGTATCCAGCAAGAGAACTTGAAGCTTCAACTCAAGGTCGAAGAGCACGGCAAGAACTTCGATGACATCAGAAGAATTCCTTACTAAATGTTCTGGGGTTTTGGTAGTAGGCTACTGGAAGTGAGCGACCTTGTAGCCCCTCAGGAAGCTTCGGAACGGGGATTGGAAAGAGCGGCGTAGGTGATGTATGATCCCTGCATGAGAACCCGACGCAACGTGATCCTGTCCATGGCCGCTGGCATTCTCGGCGGCGTCCTGCTCCCCTCGTCAATCTACGCTCAGTCAACACCGGTTATCAGCCTCACTAAAGAAGGCAGGCTATATCTCAACAATAATCCTGTGAACATCAATCGTCTGGCGAATGAAATCAGGCGCGCCTCCCCGACGGCTACGGAAATCTATTTCAGGCCGGACAAGCAAACATCCTTTGACTCCGTGACACAGGTTCTGGCGGAATTGAAGAAGATGGCTAGGCCACCAATCTCTGTGAAATTACTTTCGACGGATTCAAAGTAGCCCACTACCCACTACCGGGGTTTTGCTCGATTGCAACATCAACGCACGATTAGGACACTACCCAAACTTTCGGGGTTTGATATAGAGTCGAGGTTCCGCAGATAGAGTAGTGGAAGAGTGCGGCCATCCGTCCCTATCCAGTCAACCCACTCTACTCCAACCGCCGTTTGTGAACCGCTCACGATGATGAGAGATATACTGTTACGGGCGATAGGAGGCCTTCAAGATATGTTAGGCGATCAAATTGGAGAAGAGACTGGCAAAGTGACCGGTTTCCGCGTGTTGGATGCAGCGGGACCCAAAGTGGAAGTTTCGTTTCAATCTAAAGGCAAGATCTTGGGAAGCGATTACCAAGGCCGCGCGTCGTATTGGTCCCAGATGCAACCCGGTGGGTTTCTCTATGGGGAGGGTCAGGGCGTGTACATAACCTCGGATGGCGGCACAGCCGTATGGAAGGGCCAGGGAACAGGAAGGCTCAAACCGGGCGGTGGCGCAAGCTATCGCGGCGCAATTCATTTCATGAGCGCCATCGGAAACTTGGCGAAACTGGCCGGCATGGTAGGGGTGTTCGAGCACGACACCGACGCCAACGACAACGTGGTGTCGAAGGTTTGGGAATGGAAATAATGAAAGGGACGGCAGCCGAGCGCCCATAGAAAGTGACCCGTGCTGCCGTCCTTCACAGCCCTTCCCGCTGAAGCAAGAGCCGACATTTGTTCGTCCAAGTGAACCTTATCGGTCTCCGCCTGCTCCTCCGGCTCCGCAACCGAAGAAGTAGCTAGGGAAAAAGGATCTGCAATACCCGGCCCGCAGTTTCACGCCGAATACGCGTGGCACCTTGAATCGGCCGCCCCCCGGAGGCTCGTACAGTAGCGCTCCGCAAAATGGGTATCGACAAGATTCCTTATCAACACCAATAATTGCTCCAGTTCGACTCGCGAAGCCGGGCGAGACGTAGGGGGGAGGCACGGCCACGCTTCGGTTTCGGTCCGAGTCTATTTCGGATTAGGTGCGGATTGCTTGCGATGCTCTTCAATCTTCCGTTTCACTTCTGAATGTGGCGCCGCAAGCACTGCCTTTGATCGCTGCCTTTAGGCCAGCAAATGCGTCGGGGACAGCATACATCCCTTAACTAACGGCCTCCACGACCGCCTGTAAGAATCTGTGGGTATCTAAGAAGTAATTTGGATACGCCCTGCGCAGCGAATCCATGGAATCGGCGGAGACTAACACGGCGTCGGAGCCCGTTCCCGTTATCTTCTTTTCAATCTCAAGATAGTCCCCAGACGCAAGCGCGAGATTCTGATCTTTTGATAGCCCTGCACATTCACTCTCATGGCTATCGGATCGAGTTCCAGTAGATAGTAGTCAGCGTTACCCATTTTCGGAGCGTCCACAATCTGAACTGCCTGACGTGAAGCAGCAGAGATCCGATATCGCTAAGGATTTTGATGCCGTCCTCGACAAGCGCATGGCCCCTCTTAATGAAAAGCTTGCCGTCTTGACGGCGACAATGGAGCTACTCAAGCCGGATCCGTCAAGGCGCATTCCAGAAGTAATGAAAGAGAACTTACATGGGGATCTGGGATTGGGATTTAGAACCGTGGGCGCGCTGGCAGAGAAAGCGGCACAACGAAAGATTAATACATCACCAGAACAGTTGGCGTCAATTAACGACGAGATAGGCAATTTACGAAGCAAGCTCTCTGATCCGGCTATCATAGCTGCCTCTTGGAGTGCAACCACCGCTCTGCTTAACTATCGCTCTACTATGAATCAACCGACCCATAGCGCAGCACTGCCTTATCCGGGTCTCAGTGCTGCAACCGACCGCCGCGAACCGCATGGTGATGGGTATATTTATTTTCTCGCGACCGACGGCCTCGATGGTGGACCTGGAGGTTTTTCGCTAGTGGCGTATATCATAAACATACCTAGGGAAAGCTTGTTCGAGGTTCTGCCTCGCGTAGCTTATGTTGGCCTTGTCCCCCGAGGCGAAGGCGCAGTTTCCGAGTTTCTCAACCCAGCAAGAGACCCATTCAAGAATAGGATGAAGCCACCACTCTCTGTAGGGCAACTGATAATTTCTTCCGCGCCCGGTACGAGCATCTACCTCGATTATTTCAGGTTCAAAAACGTGGTTTTTATTAACTCTAGCATCCAGTATGATGGTGGCGATCTGGTTATGGATAATGTGCGGTTCGTGAACTGCACGTTCCAGAAAAACCGGTAGCAAGTTCTACACGATTTGCCGATGCCGTCATGTCTCCGGGGCCGAGTCACCTCAAGGGGTAGAAATAACCAGATTGACCCCTTACAACATCAACCCACGATTAGGACACCACCCGTCGACCGGGCACCGGCGGTCCTTCGAAACTACTTCAATCATCTGCCCGGAACACCCCTTCCCCAACCGTTTTCATTCCCGACGTGGGCGCGGTGCAGCGATACTCGTAGGTCAGTCACAGCCCTAAACGCCTCAATCTCCTTCAGAATCAACAAACGTCCCCGCCACCCCAAAACTCACCTGCTATACCCAAATCAGGAGAACCACAACATGTCCTCAAAGAACAGAATAGAAGCCGGCCGCCGGAACGGCGCCCTTGCCAAAGGGAAAAAATCCGAAGAATCGCGCCAGAAATGCGCAATGAACAGCGTCCGCCATGGCATAACCGCCAAATCCATCGTCCTATCCAACGAATCCAAAGAAGACTTCGAAGCGCTCCGAAAAATCTACTACACCCGCTACCAACCCGCCGATGAAGTCGAATGCGATCTCGTCGACGACATGGTATCCGCCCGCTGGCGCCTCCGCCGCGCCTCGAGCCTCGAAAGAGTCACCATCGACCTCCGCCAGGATCGCATGATGGACATCGCACCGGAAAACCGGGAATACAAGGGCGAGCCCCCCGAACCCCTGCGTATCATGCTGGCGTTTGAAAAGGAATTCAACCACTCGGACACCCTCCGCCTCGTCGCCCGCTACGAAACCCGCCTCCACCGCAACTTCGAACGCGCCGACGCCGGTCTCCGCCGCCTGCAGAAAGAGCGCCGAGCCCTGGAAGCCTCACAAGAGCCTGAAGAATCAGCAGACCCCAAGCCCGAACCAACAGCTCCAAACGAAGGTAACGCCCCCGCCGGGGAGCCAGCCGAGCCGCGACCGTCAGGGAGCGTTGCACGACACAAAATCATCAAAATGCCAACGCCGCAGCAAAAACTCGACCCAAAACCCACCGCCGAGGAGCCAATTTCCCCAGTCACGCCGCCACGCGAGTGAACATCTACCTCTTTTTCAATAATCTCCAGGCATTCCGTCCACCAGCCCGCCCGGACAAATGCTAAATCCTAAGTTGAGGAAGAGGAGATGAAAAAGCAAGAGGCATGAAGAGGAATTTGGAGAGGCAAGGGTCGAGACAGAAGGAATTCAAAGTGGACTGGCCCGAAAACCATCAATCCGTCCCGGTCTTCGAAAAAGACCCCATCCGCTTCGCCCAAATCCACCTCGACTTTTACCCGGATGAGAAGCAAGCCGCCCTCCTGGCGAATCCCGTCCATCGAGGCCTCATCAATTGCACGCGCCAATGGGGAAAGTCCACTGTCACCGCCGCCAAGGCTGTCCATCATGCCATCCACACGCCCGCCAGCCTGACACTCGTTATCTCCCCCAGCTCCCGCCAGAGCGGCGAATTTCTGCACAAAGTCGCCGAGTTCATCAGCCAACTGGGAATCCAAACACGCGGAGACGGCCGAAACGACATCTCGCTAAAATTGCCCAACGGTTCCCGAATCATCGGCCTGCCAGGAAACGAAAACACCATCCGCGGATTCTCAAAAGTCTCGCTCATGCTAATCGACGAAGCCGCCCGGGTCAGCGACGAAATCTACAAAACAGTGCGCCCCATGCTAGCCGTGGGAAACGGAGACCTGCTGATGATGAGCACGCCCAACGGCAAGCGAGGGTTCTTCCACCACGAGTGGGCCTACGGAGGCGACCGATGGCAGCGAATCGAAGTACCGGCAACCGAATGCCCGCGCATCCCGGCCGACTTCCTCCAGGAAGAACGCGAAAGCCTGGGAGACAGCTACTTCCGCCAGGAATATCTATGCGAATTCAACGAGATCGAGGGAGCCCTCTTCACAGAAGAGATGATCCAAAGAGCCTTCAGAGACGACGTCAAACCCCTGGACATCCGGCGGAGCGAAAGATGATACATTGCGTCCATTCTCTGCGTCCATACAGTGGCAGGCAACGCACAATAGTTGATATTGACAGACTAAGATCTATTGACATAGGTCCGCGCTCAGTGCTAGGATAAACCCATGGACATCAATCGTCTTACTGAAAAGGTCCAGGAAGCCCTCCAAGCCGCTCAGTCCAAAGCCGTCCGCTATTCCCAGCAGCAAGTTGACGTCGAGCACGTCCTAGCCGCTCTCCTCGAACAGGAAAACGGCCTCGTCCCGTCCCTGCTCTCCAAGATCGACGTTCCTTTGGAGCCCCTCCACCGTCGAGTGGAGCAGGAGCTGGATCGTTTACCTAAAGTGTCCTCGCCCACCGGAGCCGCCGGCCAGATCTACCTCACCAGCCGTCTCCAGCGCCTGTTCACCACCGCGGAAGACGAGGCAAAACGGCTCAAAGACGATTTCATTTCCGTCGAGCACCTTCTGCTCGCTATGCCCGATGCGGGCGGTCCCACTGAACGCATTTTTAAGGAATTCCAGATCACTCGCGAGCGCCTGATGAAGGCGCTGCAGGACGTCCGGGGCAACCAGCGCGTCACTACGCAGAATCCCGAGGCCACCTACGAGGCCCTCGAACGGTACGGCCGCGATCTCACGCAAATGGCCGCCCAGAATAAGCTCGACCCGGTGATTGGGCGCGACGACGAGATCCGAAGAGTCATCCAGGTTCTCTCGCGCCGCACCAAAAACAACCCGGTCTTAATCGGCGAGCCCGGTGTCGGCAAAACAGCAATCGTAGAAGGGCTTGCCCAGCGCATCGATCGTGGCGACGTGCCCGAAGGCCTGAAAAACAAGAGAGTCGTCTCGCTCGACATGGGGGCGCTTATAGCCGGAGCGAAGTTCCGAGGCGAATTCGAAGAGCGCCTGAAAGCCGTACTGAAAGAAGTCCAATCCTCGGCAGGCGAGATCATCCTCTTCATCGACGAACTGCACAACGTCGTTGGGGCGGGGAAGGCCGAAGGAGCGATGGACGCCGGCAATCTGCTGAAACCCATGCTGGCCCGGGGAGAGCTCCACTGCATCGGAGCGACAACGCTGGACGAATACCGCAAGTACATCGAAAAGGACGCCGCGCTGGAACGCCGTTTCCAGACCGTTCTCGTCGATCAACCCTCAGTCGAAGACACGATATCCATTCTCCGGGGCCTCCGCGAGCGATACGAAGTTCATCACGGAGTGCGAATCAAAGACGCCGCGCTCGTGGCCGCCGCGATCCTCTCAAATCGATACATCTCCGACCGCTTCCTGCCCGACAAAGCCATCGATCTGGTCGACGAAGCTGCCGCCAAGCTCCGCACTGAAATCGATTCGCTGCCCACTGAACTCGACGAAATTTCACGCCGGATCATGCAGCTCGAAATCGAGCGGGAAGCGCTGAAAAAAGAAAAGGACGACGTCTCGCGCGAACGCCTGAAGAAAATCGAAAAAGAACTAGCGGACCTGAAGGCCGACTCCGCCGGGCTCCAAGCCCAGTGGCAAACAGAGAAGGAAGGCGTCCAAAAACTGCGCGCTCTCCGCGAGCAGGTGGAGCAAACCAAACAGGAAATTGAAAGAGCCGAGCGCAACTACGATCTCAATCTGGCCGCCCAACTGAAGTACACCAAGCTACGCGAACTGGAAGCGCAACTCAAAGCAGAAGAGGAAAAGCTAACAGGAAAGCAAGCCACGCGCCGCCTGCTGAAAGAAGAAGTAGACGAAGAGGACATCGCCGCCATAGTCAGCCGCTGGACCGGAGTGCCAGTTTCCAAACTCCTCGAAGGAGAAACCCAAAAACTCCTCCACTTGGCCGACGAACTCCACAAGAGAGTAGTAGGTCAGGACGAAGCAGTCAACGCAGTAGCAGACGCCGTCCTAAGAGCCCGATCCGGCCTGAAGGATCCAAACCGTCCAATAGGAAGCTTCATTTTCCTGGGACCCACGGGAGTAGGCAAAACCGAGCTGGCCCGGGCGCTGGCGCAATTCCTCTTCGACGACGAAAAAGCAATGATTCGAATCGACATGTCGGAATACCAGGAAAAGCACAGCATCTCACGCCTGGTAGGAGCGCCCCCCGGCTACGTAGGTTTTGAAGAGGGAGGCCAGCTCACCGAAGCCGTGCGCCGCCGCCCCTACTGCGTAATCCTGTTCGACGAAATCGAAAAAGCGCACCCCGACGTCTTCAACACCATGCTGCAAATCCTGGACGACGGACGCTTGACCGACGGCCAAGGCCGAACAGTAGACTTCAAAAACTCCATCGTCATCATGACCTCAAACGTCGGCAGCACGCCGGAAGAACTCCGAAGAACATTCAGGCCCGAATTCCTAAATCGAATCGACGACATCATAGTCTTCCATTCGCTAACCGAAAAGCACCTAAAAGAGATAGTAGAGATCTTACTAACCGGGCTCCGCAAGCGCTTGGCGGAACGCCGAATCAACATAGAGCTCTCCGACGCCGCCAGAGCCCACCTCGTGAGAGTGGGCTACGACCCAACCTACGGAGCACGCCCGCTAAAAAGGGCAATCCAAAAAGAAGTAGAGAACCCGCTGGCAAGGAAGCTCCTAGCCAACGAATTCAAAGAAGGAGAAATAATCCACATCGATTTGAAAGACGGGGTCCTAACCTTCCAACACAAAGCCAAAAAGGAGGCAGCATGAGCGTTTTACCGGTGTTCATCCATGTTCATCCGTGGCCCGTACTGCCTTTTCTGGCCCTCAACCCCCGTATTTCCACTAACAACGTTGACACCGTTTATCCGTCCAATAGTCAGGAGCACTGCAACCGATGAATCGTAACGCGTTTCTTTCGTCATTAGCCGGCGTCGCTGCCGGCGTTCTACTCACAGCGACTCTGTTCTTTCACAGCGCGGCGCCTACCGTGCCCACCGTGAAAGCAGACGACTCAAGAATTCTCTCCCAGGGCTTCGCCCCCGTCGTCCGCCGCGCCACGCCGGCAGTGGTCAATATCTCGTCCACTCAAATCGTCAAAGCCAGCGAAGGCATGCCGGGAATCGACGACTTCTTCCAGCAGTTCTTTGGTAATGGGGGAGGCCGCATGCTGCCGCAGCGCCCGCGCGACCACAAAGCCCAAAGCCTCGGCTCAGGCGTAATCGTCACCGCCGACGGCTACATCCTAACGAACAACCACGTCGTCGATCACGCGAGCGAAGTGAAGGTAGCACTCTCGGATCGTCGAGAATTTAAAGCTAAGATTATCGGCACCGATCCTCAGACCGACGTTGCAGTCTTAAAGATCGACGCCCACAATTTACCCACTCTGCCTCTCGGCGATTCGTCCAAAGTGGAAATCGGAGACATTGCGCTGGCCATTGGAAATCCATTCGGCATCGGCCAGACCGTCACCATGGGCATCATCGGCGCGAAAGGCCGTAGCCTCGGTGGCACCGTCGAAGCCTACGAAGACTTCATCCAGACGGATGCCGCCATCAATCGTGGCAACTCGGGTGGCGCTCTCATCAACACCAACGGGCAGCTCGTGGGCATTAACACTGCGATCCTCGGTGGGGACAACGGCGGCAACGTCGGAATTGGATTCGCCATTCCCGTCAACATGGCTCGCAATGTAATGGAGCAGATTGAAAAAACCGGCAAAGTGACCCGTGGATTCCTCGGAGTCGGTCCGCAGGAGCTCACGCCGAGTCTCGCTCATGCCCTGAAGATTCCAGAAAACAGCGGCGTCTTGCTGGCCGACGTGCAACCGTCGAGCCCCGCATCCAAGGCTGGTCTGAAGCCTGGTGACGTAGTGACCCAGGTGAATGGCCACCCCGTCACCGACGTCAGCAGCTTCCGTCTCATGATCGCTGAAATCGCCCCCGGAACTCAGACTCATCTCAAGATTCTCCGCGACGATGGCTCACATGATGTAACCGTCACGCTCGCCAAAAAGAGCGACGAGATCGCCGGTGACGAGAAGTCCATCGGCCGTCCGGGCGAAGGAACACCCAGTGCGTTAGAGGGTGTTTCCACTGAGAATCTGACCCCGGAAATCGCACAACAGCTGGAACTCCCCGCCGGCACCACCGGAGTGGTAGTCAGCGAAGTCGATCCGAATAGCGCCGCTGCCGAGGCAGGACTTCGAAGCGGTGACGTCATTCAGAATGTGAATCGTAAACCGGTCGCCAACATGGAGCAATTCGAACGGCAGGTACACCAAGCCGGTAAACAAGCGGTGCTCTTGCTGGTAAACCGGAAAGGCCAAACCAGATACGTGGCCATTGAATCGAAGTAATCTAATCGGCGCTGTTCATTAACCGAGCCGCGTACGTAAGTAAGCGTTTTCAACATGCGGGTGGTAGCGACTTTTCGCCTACCACCCGCATCTAATTTTTAGAAGATACAGAAGATACAAGAGAGGAGCATACAATGACCGATCCCAAAGATGTCAGAGTGCTGCCGGTTCTTCCGCTGAAGAACGCGATCCTGTTCCCGCATCTCCTGATGCCGCTGTCGGTCGGTCGGGCGAACTCCCTGGCCGCTGTCCAGGCCGCGCTCGCATCAGAGGAGAAAGAGATCGTCCTGGTGGCGCAGAAAGATTCCAGTGTCGACACGCCCGATCACGACGACCTGTATACGGTTGGTACTAAAGCGATCATCCGGCGCACTTCGCGCCAGAATGACACCTTGATGGAAGTCCTCGTCATGGGTGTCGAGCGCGTCATCGTCGTCAAAACCGAGGAGAATAACGGTTATCTGCAGGCCCGCATTCTTCCATCACCTCTGCCGGAAGATGGAGGCACTGAGGTCGAAGCCCTGAACGGAGCCATCGTGCAGTTGGCCAACCGTGCGCTCGATCTTACACAAGTGCAAGCTCCGCCCGAAGTGCGCTCGCTGCTCACTTCCACCGAAGATCCGTTGCGCCTCGTTTTCCTGTTGGCCTCCATGCTCAGCCTGGATGTCAGCAAGGAGCAGACGTTGCTCGAAGCACCCACACGGGTCGACGCACTTCGTCTAATGCACTCGTATCTCTCGCACGAAGTACAAGTGCTGGAGCTGCGCGACAAGATATCCACCAACGCGCGTTCCGAGATGTCCAAAGAACAGCGCGACTACATGCTCCGCCAGCAGATGCGCGCCATCCAGCAGGAACTCGGCGAGGGAAGTTCAGATCAGGCTGATACCGACATGCTGCGCGAACAGCTTGCCAAGGCTGGTCTGCCCGAAGATGTACGCAAGGAAGCGGAGCGCGAAATGGCGCGTCTCGAAAAGATTCCATCGGCGTCTCCCGAGCACCACGTCATTCGCTCTTATATCGATTTGATCCTCGAGTTGCCATGGAATACGGCGACGGACGATAATCTCGAAATCGCCAACGCGCGAAAGATCCTCGACGAGGATCACTTCGGTCTCAAAGAAGTGAAAGAGAGGATTCTCGAGCACCTCGGAGTGCTCAAGATGAACCCCGCCGCGAAAGCCCCGATCCTGTGCTTCGTCGGCCCTCCCGGAGTGGGTAAGTCTTCGCTCGGCCAGTCGATCGCCCGAGCGCTCGGCCGCAAATTCGAGCGCGTCAGCTTAGGCGGAATGCACGACGAGGCAGAACTCCGAGGTCACCGCAGAACCTACATCGGAGCGATGCCAGGCCGCCTGATTCAGGCCTTCCGCCGAGCCAAGGCGAACAACCCGGTGATCATGCTCGACGAGGTCGACAAACTCGGCCGCGACTATCGGGGCGACCCGGCCGCCGCGCTGCTCGAAGTGCTCGATCCGGCCCAGAACAAGACGTTCCGCGATAACTATCTGGACCTTGCGTTCGATCTGTCCCGCACGCTCTTCGTTACCACGGCGAACACGCTCGACACCATTCCACGGCCGCTCCTCGACCGTATGGAGATCATCCAACTTCGCGGCTACAGTGAAGAGGAAAAGATCGAAATCGCAGTTCGCTATCTGATTCCGCGCCAACTTGCCGAAGCCGGCTTCAACGCCGACCAGCTACGTCTGGAACCCGGAACGCTGCAGAAGATCATCTCCGGCTACACCCGTGAGGCTGGTCTCCGAAGGCTGGAACGGGCCATCGCAAAAGTCACGCGCAAGATCGCGCTCCGCTTCGCTGAAGGGAACGCCGACGCCGTTGTCATCGGCCCGGACGACCTCATCGACTTGCTCGGTCCTGAGACGTTTAATCAGGAGGAGGCGCGGCGTGATGTACCAGCCGGTGTTGCTACCGGCCTGGCATGGACCGAGTCCGGTGGCGACGTCCTTTACATCGAAGGATCTTTGCTGCCCGGCGGCAAAGGCCTAACGCTCACCGGCCAGCTCGGCGACGTGATGCAGGAATCGGCAAAGACCGCGCAGAGTTACGTGTGGTCGCACGCCGAACACCTCGGCATCGATACGGAGCGGTTCAAGGACAGCGGAGTCCACGTGCACGTCCCTGCCGGCGCCATTCCAAAAGATGGTCCATCGGCAGGCGTCACCATGGCTACCGCAATGACCTCGCTCTACACCGGCATCCCGGCGCGCTCCGATACAGCGATGACGGGCGAGATGACACTGACCGGGCTTGTTCTCCCGATCGGCGGAGTCAAAGAAAAGGTCCTCGCCGCGAGGCGCGCCGGTATCAAACGGATCGTGCTGCCTTACGGAAATAAGAAGGACCTTCGGGACCTGCCAGACCCCGTCCGTCAGGAGATGGAGTTCATCTTCGCCGAACGGATCGACCAGGTACTCGAAGCCCTGATCCCTAAGTTGACCGAACGCTTACGCCTCACCGCGTAAGGAATCGATCGTACCAATGACGGACCGAAGCACCCTTTGTGGGTTTCGGTCCGTTACTTTTATAACGTGTCTCGGACCCGGCCCCGTGGGGTACCACCGCTGAAACATTCGGTCGCTGACATATCCCGCAAACACCGATATCAGCGGAACCCCGCAAGCGGCCGCCACATGCTGACCCGCCGAGTCATAGCCGATATACAATTGGCTCCGCGAAATCATGCTGGCAAACGGAGCATAGTCGCCTTCCCAGGCTTCCACCATGGGGAAGATTGCTAAAACATTTTCGACCCGCCGTGTTTCATCCGCGCCCGCCCCTTTATCGACCAACACTGCGTGCCCCCGTCCGACAAGAGACCCAATTAAATCCTGTTCGAAAGGATCGTCGATTCGCTTCTCCGGATTCTCTCCCACGCCGAAACTGACCGTCACCTCTGGCCGCTGGTAAACCGGGAGCGGAGCGATGTACGCCCTCGCGTCAGAGACCCCAAACGTCTCCGCAACCCATCGGCCGGTCAGGGTAGAGAGCGATTCCGTCCCCTCGCCGCCATAGCCTCGGCTCTCAAAAAAGTAATACCGGTCTTCGGAGCAGAGCGGAAGCAGACCAAGCTGCGAAAGCCGTGAATCCGGATCGACCACAATAGAGTCATCCTCATCCACCCCAGGAATCGTAGCCAGCCGTTCGCGAACAGACCCAGTCCGTCCATACGTGAAAGGGAAGTGCCGGATTTGCGGATCGGCTGCGAAGAGTTCCCAATTCTTCTTGGGCCCCACCAGGTAGATCGCCGCCGAAGGGAACCGCCGTTTCATAGCGTCGAGTACGACGCTCGTCACCGCGACATCAGCGCCGAGAGTGATCCGCGAAAGCACGAAAACCTTCCTTGGATCTCCCCCCGCAAACCGTCGCGCCCGGCGCACCCGGCTGTATCGGGAAAGCAGTTCCGCAGTCGCCAGCTTCGGCCGGACATACGTGATCACTTCGCTGAACAGCCGCGCATACACATCACAAAGCCGCGGCTCGAAAAGATCGCCCAATCGCTCGACAACAGTCGTGAAGAGAGCCCGGCTCGCTGCGCTCGCGAGCTCGGGATTGTCGCTGGTAGCCTTCTCAAGTAGCGGACCGAGCGCGGGCCACGGCCGATCGGCCAAGCAACTCTCCAGCACTTGAGAAGCTAGTTCACTGACGGAAGTATTTTCCAACCAGAAGCTCCAGCTTCTTCAAAGTCAGATCCGGAACCACCTTCCGGTCGGTAATCAGCGCATGCG
>Ga0105240_10006615_pt1 | contig 17012 bp, 9 predicted proteins | sample KBSC54metaG_FD_80426 | JGI IMG/M metagenome (GOLD analysis project Ga0105240, IMG submission 80426) | Corn rhizosphere microbial communities from Kellogg Biological Station, Michigan, USA - KBS C5-4 metaG | ecosystem: Host-associated > Plants > Roots > Rhizosphere > Soil | place: Michigan, USA...
CGCGACGGCGATCATCACCGAGGCGACGCTGTCGTTCCTCGGCGTCGGCGTGCCGCCGACGGAGCCGTCGCTCGGGACGCTGATCCGCGTCGGCAACGACTTCCTCTTCTCCGGCGAGTGGTGGGTGACCGTGTTCCCCGGCGCGATGCTGGTGATCATGGTGCTGTCGGTGAATCTGCTGGGCGATTGGCTGCGCGATGCGCTGAATCCGAAGCTGCGATGAGCGCCACGCAGGCACCGCTGCTCGAGGTGAAAAACCTCCGCGTCGAATTTCCGACGCGACGCGGGACGCTGGTTGCCGTCGACGACGTGTCGTTCACGATCGCGCCCGGCGAAGTGCTCGGCGTCGTCGGCGAATCGGGCGCCGGCAAGTCGATGACCGGCGCGGCGATCATCGGCCTGATCGAGGCGCCCGGTCGCATCGGCGCCGGCGAAATCCGGCTCGAAGGCGCGCGGATCGACAATCTGCCGGCCGAGGCGATGCGCAAGATTCGCGGCCGCAAGATCGGCGCGATCTTCCAGGATCCGCTGACGTCGCTCAATCCGCTGTATTCGATCGGACGGCAACTGACCGAAACGATCCAGACGCATCTGAACCTGAGCAACGCGCAGGCGCGGCAACGCGCGATCGATCTGCTGAAATCGACCGGCATCCAGGCCGCCGAACAGCGGATCGACCACTTTCCGCACCAGTTTTCCGGCGGGATGCGGCAACGGGTCGTTATCGCGCTGGCGCTGGCCGCGGAGCCCAGGCTCATCGTCGCCGACGAGCCGACGACTGCGCTCGACGTGTCGATCCAGGCGCAGATCATCGCGCTCCTGAAGAAGCTGTGCCGCGATCATGGGACCGCGGTGATGCTGGTCACGCACGACATGGGCGTAATCGCCGAAACCGCCGATCGCGTCGCGGTGATGTACGCCGGACGGATCGTCGAGATCGGCCCGGTCGCCGAGGTCATCCATCGGCCGGAGCATCCGTATACGGTCGGATTGATGGGCTCGATTCCGTCGCTCGTCACCGAAAGCGAGCGGCTCGCGCAGATCGACGGCGCGATGCCGCGGCTGACCGCGATTCCGAAAGGTTGCGCGTTCAATCCGCGCTGCCCGCGCGTGTTCGATCGCTGCCGTTCCGAGCGGCCCGATCTGGTTGTTGTCGGCACCACGCGCGCGGCTTGCTGGCTGCACGCGGCGCAGGCTGTTCCGGCATGAGTGCCGTCGCGATCCCGGCATTTGGCGACGCGGCCGCCACCGACGTCGCAACCGTCAAGCCGCTGGTCGAATTGACCGACGTCGCCAAGTATTTCGACGTGTCGGCGCCGTGGCTCAATCGCGTGCTCGAGCGGCAGGGCCGGCGGCTGCTGCATGCGGTCGACGGGGTGTCGCTGACGATCCTGCCGGGGGAGACGCTCGCGCTGGTCGGCGAATCGGGCTGCGGCAAGTCGACGATCGCGCGGATGATCGTCGGCCTGTACACGCCGACTCGCGGCACGATCCGCTTCGACGGCCAGGATACGCGCGCGATGAAGACCGCCGCGGGCCGCAGCCTGCATCGGCGGCTGCAGATGATCTTCCAGGATCCTTACGCGAGCCTCAATCCGCGCTGGACCGTCGGCAACATCGTCGCCGAGCCGATCTTCGCGCACAAGCTGGTCGGCGAGCGCGGCGACGTGAAGAAGCGCGTCGGCGAGCTACTCGGGCTGGTCGGGCTGTCGGCCGCCGACATGGAAAAATATCCGCACCAGTTTTCCGGCGGCCAGCGGCAGCGGATCTCGGTGGCGCGCGCGCTGGCCAGCAATCCCGAGTTCCTGGTCTGCGACGAGCCGACGTCTGCGCTCGACGTGTCGGTGCAGGCGCAGGTCCTCAACCTGATGAAGGATCTGCAGCGCGAGTTCAAGCTCACGTATCTGTTCATCTCGCACAACCTCGCGGTCGTTCATCACATCGCCGATCGCGTCGGCGTGATGTATCTCGGGCGCATCGTCGAGATCGCGCCGAAGCGGACGATCTTCGCGACGCCGCGGCATCCGTACACACGAATGCTGCTCGATGCAGTCCCCGACCTGAACATGACCGGCGAATCGCGCACGCCGGTCGCCGGCGAAGTGCCGAACCCGCTGAACCCGCCATCCGGATGCACGTTCCATCCGCGGTGCCCGCACGCGAACGAGCGCTGCAGGTCGGAGGCGCCCTCGTTGAAGAGCGCGACCACCGGCGGCGCTGTCGCCTGTCACGCGGTAGAGGAAGGCCGGATCTAAAAACAGGCATCTAAAAACAGGGACAGACCACGTTTTTCCGGAAAACAGGGACAGACCACGTTTTCCGGAAAAACGTGGTCTGTCCCTGTTTTTCAGAATTTCAGCTCGAAGCGGGCGGCGTAGTAGCGATAGGTCTTTTGCGCGGTCGAGGCGGTCTGGTCGGTGTTGCCGAAGACTTCGCGCGAGCCGGTCAGGTAATCGGCGCCGAACAGGTTCGACGCCGACACGCGCAGCTGCATGCTCGAATCGAACTTCCAAAGCGCATAGACATCCGCCACGCGCTTTCTTCCCTGTACATACTGTTGTCCGACTGCCTGCTGGATGATGAATGACGGCGTCAGGTTGAGGTTGCCGCCGATCGTCAACGGCACGACGGTGAACCGGTAGTCGCTGCCGAAGTTGGCGGTCCATGTCGGCTGCTGGTCGAGCCGGTTGTACGGCCCCGGAATCCCATCGACCGTCGACCAGTACCGGCTGTAGTTCGCGCGGACGTCGATTTTCGGCGCTTCCGGATAAAGCTCGGTGAGCCGGAACTTCGCCTCCAGCTCGACGCCCTGGCTCATTGCGTGCCCGATATTGCGCGGTCGCGAAACCCAGCGCTGGACCGGCGACCAGCTGACCGTCTCGAGCAGCGTAACGTTGCGGATCAGGTTGTCGATGCTGCGCCGGAACACGCTCGCCGACAGCAGGCCGCCGGCTTCGAAATAATGCTCGAGCGCGATGTCGACGCCCAGCGCCAGCTCGGGCTTCAAGTCCGGATTGCCGACGGTATCGGCATTGGTCGGCGTGTTCGGGCCGGTCGCCGGATAGAGCGACGACAGCGACGGCACCGACACCAGGTTGCCGAGCGTCGGCGACCGGTAGGTGCGCGTGACCGCGAAGCGTAACTGGTCCTTGCTTTCCGGGTCGAAGCGCCAGACGGTATGGAACAAGGGACTGAGAACGCTGCTGCGATTGCCGGTCGAATCGAGCGCCGACGAACTCGTCGTGCGGATCGTCTCCCAGCGCAGCCCGCCGTACATCGCCCACAGCTTCGTGATATCCCACTCGTCTTGCGCATAGAGGGCGAAGCGCTGCGTCTTCGCCTGGATGTCGCCGTACTGCGCCAGCGGATCGACGCCGTCCTGCACGTTGCTGGCGCTCTCGCGACGGGTGCCGCCCTCGGCCTCCCAGCCCGCGCCGAACTGATGGCCGCCGCCGATCGGCTTCGAATACTTGCCGCTCTGGCTGAAACTCGCATCGCGGATGCCGGTCGTTCCTCGCAGCACATGGGCCACAGCGCCGGAGGCAGCGTACTGGTTGCGATCGATCTGGCTGTCGCTCTCTGCGACCCCGCCGTTGAATTTCAGCTCGAGCTTCGATCCATCACGCCAGCGCAGCCGCCAGTTGCCGAAGGCGCGGGCAATCGTGCTGTCGGACGTGCTGTACCAGTCCTGGGTCGCGTAAGTCGGCGGCAGCGCGCCGATCGGCTGGTCGAGCGTCGTATGGCCGGCCGATTCGCTGCGGTTCGTCGTGACGAACGGGATCAGCGTGAAGCCGTCGCCGCCTTCGAGCCGCCAGTTCAGCCTGGCGTTCAAATGCAGGCTGTCCGAGCGCGTCCGGCTCGTGTCGTGCAATTCCTGCAGCAGCGTCGGCGCGCCGGTCGTCGTGTCGAACGCGCTGGTCGAGGTCAGCGTCTCGCGGGGGATTTCGCGGTGCGACACATTCGCGCTGATGTTGTAGCTCAGCTTGTCGATTACATCGTTCCGCTGCAGGGAAAGGTTCGGCTGCCCGCGGCCTTCCTCCCAGCCGAGGCTCAGGCGCGCCTCGTTCTCGCGCTTCGCCAGCTCCTCGCGCAGGATGATGTTGATCGTCCCGGCGATCGCCCGCGCGCTGTTTTCGGCGACCGGCGCGCGCATGATCTCGATCCGCTCGACCTGGTCCGGCGACAGCGAATCGAGCGAAAAGCCGCGCGGCGCCGGCTCGCCGTTGATCAGGATCAGCGTATAGCCGCGGCCGAGGCCGCGCATCCGGATGTCGCCGCCACGGCCGGGCGCGCCCGAGATCGTGATGCCGGGAAGGCGCTTCAGGACGTCGCCCAGCGTCGTGTCGCCGTAGCGGTCGAGCTCCTCGCGGCCGAACACCATTTTCGTTGCGGTCGAGTAACGGCGCTCGTCGGTGTCGGACATCCGGCCGCCGGTGACGACTTCCTTGGGGATGGTTGGCGTCGGGGCCGGCGCGCGCGGTGGCCGGCCGGACTGAGGCGAATCGGCGGGCGTGGGTGTGGCGCCTGGGTCAGGCGGCATCCCGGGAATCGCCGGCGGCTCCTGCGCGATCGCAACACTGGCGCCCAAAGCCGCTATCGCCAACGCCAGCCACCGGCATGGCTGCAATGCGATCGATGGCGGCGAATCGTCCACGCGCAGTTCAGTGAACCCGCGCATGGCGCCGCGCGGATTCGACAATTTCGACGCTTCGTGGACAGGCGTAGGAGATCAAGAAAAATGTACGGGAACGAAACCGTCGCCTTGCGTTTTCAAGGATGATTTTGCGCTCGACACTCTAACCAGAAAACGCGCGCACGCGGATCACATTTACAACTCGTTACCGTTACGCCACGAACTGCCGACTGCCGGCCGGAAATTTCACGGCCGGGCAACCATGGCGCTACCCGCGAAACGATTGTTCCGGTTCGAAGCGCTGCAGATCCACCGCCGGCTTGGCCGTCCAGCCGGGCTTCCTGTGCTCGGCGACGATCGTGGTGAAGATGCCGCCGCGCACATACCACTTCGCCGTGATCCGGATGAAGCGCGGCTCGGTCGCCGCGACGATGTCGTCGAGGATACGGTTCGTCACCGCCTCGTGGAACGCGCCTTCGTTGCGGTAGCTCCACATGTAGAGTTTCAGGCTCTTCAGCTCGACGCACATGGCGTCCGGAATGTAGTCGATGATGATCGAGGCGAAATCCGGCTGCCCGGTCATCGGGCACAGGCACGTGAATTCGGGGACTTCCATGTGGATCAGGAAGTCGCGGGCAGGCGTCGGGCTGGGGAAAGTTTCGAGTGTTTTGGCAGGTTGTGAAGGCATCGCGCGCGCCGGTGCGTTTATCCGGCTCTGAGAGGGTGGGTTCGGCTATAATTGTACGCTTTCACCGGCCGTAGCCGGCGTGACGCGCCCTCGCGCCGCGCCTCTCGGCCCGGTCCGGCCGGTAAAGTCCAAGTGCGCCTTACAGAAATCAAATTGTCGGGATTCAAGTCGTTTGTCGATCCCACGCATATCCCCACGCCTGGCCAGCTCGTAGCCATCGTCGGCCCCAACGGCTGCGGCAAATCCAATGTCATCGATGCGGTGCGCTGGGTGCTCGGCGAGTCGCGCGCTTCGGCGCTGCGCGGCGAGTCGATGCAGGACGTGATCTTCAACGGCGCCGGCGAGCGCAAGCGCGTCGGCCGCGCCAGCGTCGAGCTGGTGTTCGACAACAGCCTGGGCCGCGTCGGCGGTCACTGGGGCCAGTTCGCGGAGCTGTCGATCAAGCGCGTCTTGACCCGCGAAGGCGACTCCTCATACCTGATCAACGGCCAGGCCGTCCGCCGCCGCGACATCACCGACCTGTTCATGGGCACGGGCCTCGGCCCGCGCGCCTACGCGATCATCGAGCAGGGAATGATCTCGCGGATCATCGAGGCGAAACCGGAGGACCTTCGCGTGTTTCTCGAAGAGGCCGCGGGTGTGTCGAAATATCGCGAGCGCCGTAAAGAAACCGAGAGCCGCCTGTCCGACGCGCGCGACAACCTCTCGCGCATCGACGACATCCGCCGCGAGCTCGGCACGCAGCTCGAGAAGCTCGAAGCGCAGGCAAAGGTCGCCACCGAATATCGCGAGCTCGAATCGCGGCTGCAGATCGCGCAGCAGATCGTATGGTCGAACCGGATGCAGGATGCGGCGCGCACGCGCGAGAAGCTGTCCGGTGAAGTCGCGCAGCTGACTGCCGACCTCGAAGGCGTCCAGGCGAAGCTGCACGAAAAAGACGCGCAGATCGAAGCGCAGCGCAGCAGCCACTACCAGGCGAACGATGCGGTGCACACCGCGCAGGCCGGCTTCTACGAGGCCAACGCCGAGGTGTCGCGCCACGAGCAGCAACTGCAATATGCGCGCGACAGCCAGCAACGGCTCGCCGCGCAGATCAGCGACCTGCGCGCGCAGATCACGGCGCTCGAAGCCGAGCAGGCACAGGCGGCGATCGACGTGAAGATTGCCGAGACCGCGGTCGAGACCGCAGTGGCCGGACACGAGCAGGCCGCGGTGGCAGAGCAGGCGGCGAACGATGCATTGCCGGCCCTCGATGCCGCAGTGAAGGCGGCGGTCGCCGCGCAGTCCGATGCCGAACGCCGGCTCGGTGACGTCGAGCAGGCGATCCGTGTCAACGAAGCGAACCATGCGAACGCCGGCAAGGCGCTCTTGCAATGGGTCGCGCGCCGCGAGCGGCTCGAGGCTGCGCGCGACGAGATCACGCAACCGGTGACCAGCCAGATTGCCACGGTGCAGGAGCAGATGGAGCAGGAGCAGGCGACGCTCGCCGAGCAGGAGCAGGAGATTGCCGCCTACAACGAGAAGCTCGCAGCGGCCCGCCAGGCGCGGATCGACGCGACACAGCCGGCGCAGGACGCGCGCGGCGCGCTGACCGAGCTCGAGGCGCGCCTCACCGCATTGACCGATCTGCAGGCGAAGCTCGAACAGGCGCCCGGCCGCGAGACATGGCTGAAGGAGCGCGGCCTGGCCGGCGCCCAGCATCTGTGGCAGGCGATCCAGGTCGCGAGCGGCTGGGAGAACGCGATCGAAGCGGTATTGCGCGAGCGGCTCAACGCGATCGGCGTCAACGATCTCGACATCGCGAGCAACTGGGCCGAGACGCCGAAGCAGCTGTCGGTCTACGCGAAATCGGATACGCCGGCTGCGTCCGAAACGGCAGACGCGAGTCAGGGCGATGCCGACGCCGAATCGCTGGCCTCGCGCGTCGAGTATCGCGATCCGAAAGTCGCCGCGCTGGTGCGGCACTGGCTGCACGGCATCCGCTGCGCCGATTCGCTCGATCATGCGCTGGGGTTGCGCCGCCAGCTCAAGCCGGGCCAGACATTCGTCACGCAGCAAGGCCACCTGGTCACGCCGCACAGCGTCACCTATTTCGCGCCGGACAGCGAGTTGCACGGCGTGCTCGCAAGGCAGCGCGAGATCGATGCGCTGTCGGCCGATGCGCATCGCCAGCGCGACGAAACGGCGCGCCTCGAAACCGTGCTGGCCGAAGCCGAGTCGGCGCTGAAGCACGGCGAAGACGAGTTCCGGCTGCTCTCCGCCGCGATCGGCAGCCAGCAGCGCCGCGCGCACGACCTCGAGCTGGAGCTGATGCAGCTGCGGCAGGCGGCCGAGAGCGCGCAGCAGCGGCTGCAGCAGATCGACCACGAGCTCTCCGAAGTCGCGGCCGCGCACGACCAGGAGCGTTCCGGGCAGGTTGTGCTCGAACAGGCGAAGGCCGAACTGATCGAGCGCCGCCGCGCGTTGCAGGGCGAGCGCGAAGCGCGCCGCAGCGAGCGCAACGATGCCGAAATGGCGCTGGCGAAGGGACGCGATGCGTTGCGCGCCGCCGAGCGCGCTGCGCAGGAAGCGCGCTTCGCCGAGCGCGCGAGCCGAGACCGGCTCGCCGACCTGCAGGCGAAGATCCGCGGCCAGGAAGAGCAGCATGCGAAGCTGATCGCGCAGTCCGGGCGGCTCGAATCGGATTCGGGCACGGTCGACATCGAACCGATCGATGCCGCGCTGCAGGTCCAGCTGCAGGTCCGGCAGCAGCGCGAGCAGGCGCTGGCCGCCGCGCGCGACCTGCTCGAAGGCGTCGCCGCTACGCTGCGCGCATTCGAGGAAGACCGGATGCGCATCGAGCAGCAGCTGCAGCCCGCGCGCAGCCGGATCGAGGAGATGCGGCTGAAGGAGCAGGCCGCGCTCTTGCAGGAGCAGCAATACGCGGAGCAGTTGCAGCAGGTCGGCGCCGATGCCGAAAAGATCGCCGAGATGATCCGCGGCGGCGCGCGCAGCTCGCTGGCCGAGATCGACCGGCTGCAGAAGGCGATTACGGCGCTCGGCGCCGTCAACCTCGCGGCGCTCGAAGAGCTGAACGCGACGCGCGAGCGCAAGGATTACCTGGACAAGCAGGCGGCCGACCTCACCGAAGCGGCCGAGACGCTGCACGATGCGATCAGGCGGATCGATCGCGAGACGCGAAGCCTGCTGCAGGCGACGTTCGACCAGGTCAACACCCATGTCGGCCAGCTGTTCCCGACGCTCTTCGGCGGCGGCCAGGCGCGCCTGCTGATGACCGGCGAGGAAATCCTCGACGCGGGGATCCAGGTGATGGCGCAGCCGCCGGGCAAGCGGAACACGTCGATTCACCTGCTCTCCGGCGGAGAGAAGGCGCTGACGGCGCTGTCGCTGGTGTTCGCGATCTTCCAGCTGAACCCGGCGCCGTTCTGCCTGTTGGACGAGGTCGACGCGCCGCTGGACGACGCGAACACCGAGCGCTTCTCGCGGATGGTGCAGGCGATGTCGACCAGCACGCAATTCCTCTACATCAGCCACAACAAGATCTCGATGGAAATGGCGAGCCAGCTCGTCGGGATCACGATGCCCGAAGCCGGCATCTCACGAGTCGTAGCCGTCGACATCGCCGAGGCGGTGCGGCTGGCCGAGCCCCTGGCTGCGTAGTGTAGCGATGAGACGATGAGCACATTGCAGATCGGGCTGTTGATCATCGGGGCGATCCTGGTCATCGCCGTATACGGCTACAACGTGCTGCAGGAACGCCGGATCCGCAAGCGCATGGACGCCGCATTCAAGACGACCGCGGATCCGCTGCTCGACCCGCCGGCGCGCGCCGACACCCGCGCCGAGCCGCGCGAGCGCGTCGAGCCAAGCATGCAACGCGGCGGTCACGGCGACGGCGCCCGTGCAGCGCCGGTTGCCGTGCAGGAAGTCGAGCCGCCACCTGTCGAAGAGCCGGTTGAACCCCAGCCGGCGGAGCCCGATTCGCCGCCGCTCGCGAACGAGCCGGTCGGCGGCGAGCTGCCCGATCCGGAAATCGAATGCATCGCGCGGCTGCAGGCAGTCGATCCGATTCCGGGCGTGGTGCTGATGGATGCGGTCGAGCATCGCTATGCGAAACCGTGCCGCTGGGTCGGCCGGCAGGTGTCGGGCGTGTGGTCGCCGATACGCGATTCCGATTCGTACACCGAGGTCGCCGCCTGCATGGTGCTCGCCGACCGCTCGGGTCCGCTGCAGGAGCAGGGTTACAACCAGTTTCGCCATGTGATCGAGGAGCTCGGCCAGGCGCTTCCCGCGGCATTCATCATCGCCGAGCGCGACGACGAGCTGAAGCGCGCAGCGGCGCTCGACGCGTTCTGCGCCGACGTCGACGTGCAGATCGGCCTCAACCTGATGCGCAAGGATTCGGGCCGCTGGACCGGCACCCGCCTGCGCGGCGTCGCCGAAGCGGCCGGATTCAAGCTCAACGGCGCCGGACAGCTCGACTATATGTCCGAGGACAGCGGCGCGCTGCTCTTCCGGATGCACAACCGCGAGGACCAGCCGCTGCTCGCCGAATCGATGAAGCTGCTGTCGACGGGCGGCGTGACGTTGCTGCTCGACGTCCCGCGCGCCGCCGATCCGATCAAGGCATACGACCAGATGCGTGCGCTCGCGAAACGGCTCGCGGTGACGCTCGATGCCGAGCTGGTCGACGACAACGCCCGTCCGCTGACCGACGCGGGCCTGGGCACGATCCGCTCGCAACTGCAGGGCGTGCAGGCGACCATGCGCGCGAAAGGCATCGAACCTGGCGGGACCCGCGCGCTGCGCCTGTTCTGCTGAATCGACGTTCCTCGCACGCCGGCATGATGGCGAAGACTTCCGCCGACTCCGCAGGGCCTGCCGCGACTGTCTCCGCGGCCGCGGCCGCCAAACGCGTCGCGGCGCTGCGCGCAGCGATCGAAGCGCACAACCATCGCTACTACGTGCTCGACGAGCCGTCGGTCACCGACGCCGAATACGACAGCCTGTTCCGCGAGCTGCAGTCGCTCGAAGCGCAATTTCCGGACCTGCTGACGCCGGACTCCCCGACGCAGCGGGTCGGGTCGACGCCGTCGACCGCTTTCGCCCCGGTCACGCATCGCGCGCCGATGCTGTCGCTCAACAACGGATTTGCCGATGCCGACATCGAGAGCTTCGACCGCCGCGCGCGCGAGGCGCTGAACGAGCAGGTGATCCGTTATTCGGTCGAGCCGAAGTTCGACGGGCTGGCAATCAGCATCACGTACAAGGACGGGCTGATGGTCTGCGGCGCGACGCGTGGCGACGGCTACACCGGCGAGGATGTCACGGCGAACCTGCGCACGATCACCGCGATCCCGCTGCGGCTGGCGGGCGACGCGAAGAAGGTTCCGCCGCTCATCGAGATCCGCGGCGAAGTGCTGATGCTGAAAAAGGACTTCGCCAGGCTCAATGCGCAGCAGGCGGCGATCGAGGGCGGGCGCACCTTCATCAATCCGCGCAACACCGCGGCCGGCGCGCTGCGCCAGCTCGATCCGAAGATCACCGCGCAGCGCAAGCTGCACTTCTTCGCATACGGCGTCGGCGCCGTCGAATGGGGCAGGGTGGCGGAGCCGACGACGCACGACATGGTGATGAAGATGCTCGCGGACTGGCATTTCCCGGTCGCCAGGGAACGGCGGATCGTCGATGGCGTCGACGGCCTGCTCGGCTTCTATCGCGATATCGGCGCCCGGCGCTCCGGGCTGCCGTTCGAGATCGACGGCGTCGTGTACAAGGTCGACGACCTCAGGCAGCAGGCGGCGCTGGGCTTCGTGTCGCGCGCGCCGCGCTTCGCCATCGCGCACAAGTTTCCGGCCGAGGAGATGACGACCGAAGTCGTCGATATCGGCGTCCAGGTCGGACGCACCGGCGCGTTGACGCCGGTGGCGAAGCTGAAGCCGGTGTTCGTCGGCGGCGTCACCGTGACCAACGCCACGCTGCACAACGAGGACGAAGTGCGGCGCAAGGACGTCCGGATCGGCGATACCGTCGTCGTGCGCCGCGCGGGCGACGTGATTCCCGAAGTGGTCCGTGTCGTCGTCGAGAAGCGCACCGGCAGCGAGCGCGAATTCGCCATGCCGAAGAAATGCCCGGTCTGCGGCTCGCACGTCGAGCGGCTGGAGGACGAATCGGCGTCGCGCTGCACCGGCGGCCTCGTCTGCGGCGCCCAGCGCAAGCAGGCGCTGCTGCACTTCGCGTCGCGCCGCGCGATGGATATCGAAGGGCTCGGCGACAAGCTGGTCGACCAGCTCGTCGACGGCAACCTGGTGCGCACGCCGGCCGACCTGTACAAGCTCGGGGTTGCGGCGCTCGCGGCGCTCGAGCGGATGGCGGACAAGTCGGCGGCGAACCTGCATGCGGGAATCGAGAACAGCAAGAAGACCACGCTTGCCCGCTTCATCTATGCGCTGGGCATCCGCCACGTCGGCGAGACGACGGCGAAGGATCTCGCCCAGCACTTCGGCGCGCTCGACCCGCTCCTCAACGCCGACGAAGCGGCGCTGCTCGAAGTCCGCGACGTCGGGCCGGTGCTCGCCGAATCGATCCGCCAGTTCTTCGCCGAGCCGCACAACCGGCAGGTGATCGACGAGCTGCGCGCGGCCGGCGTCAAGTGGCCCGAGACCGCCGGCGCGCCGAAAAAACCGGCGGGCAAGCTGGCCGGGCTTACTTTCGTGCTGACCGGCACGCTGCCGAACCTGTCCCGCGACGATGCGAAGGAAAGGATCGAGGCGCAGGGCGGCAAGGTATCGGGCAGCGTGTCGAAGAAGACGTCGTATGTGGTCGCAGGTGACGAGGCCGGCAGCAAGCTCGACAAGGCCAACGAATTGGGTGTCAAGGTGCTGGACGAAGGACAGCTTCTCGATATGCTCAAATGACCGACAACACTGTCGTTCCCGTGCAGGCGGGAATCCAGCGGCTTTCGCAGACGACACTGGGTTCCCGCCTGCCCGGGAACGACGAATGAAGCAGGGGATCGTGAATGAACAAGGTAACCAAGGTCGTTTTTCCCGTAGCAGGACTGGGCAGCCGCTTCCTCCCGGCCACCAAGGCGAGCCCGAAAGAAATGCTGCCGATCGTCGACAAGCCGCTGATCCAGTATGCGGTCGAGGAAGCCGCATCGGCCGGAATCACCGACATGATCTTCATCACCGGGCGCAACAAGCGCGCGATCGAGGATCATTTCGACAAGGCGTACGAGTTGGAGACCGAGCTCGAGGCGAAGAACAAGCAGGCGCTGCTCGAAGTCGTCCAGGGCGCGGCGCCGAAAGGCATCAACTGCATCTACATCCGGCAGACCGAGGCTCTCGGTCTCGGCCATGCGGTGCTGTGCGCGGCGCCGGTTGTCGGCAACGATCCGTTCGCGGTGATCCTCGCCGACGACCTGATCGACGCGAAGGTATCGGTGATGCAGCAGATGATCTCGGTGTACGAGCGTGAAGGCCACTCGCTGATCGGTGTCGAGAACATCGCGCGCGAGAACACCGGCTCGTACGGGATCGTCGCCGTCGACCGGATGCAGGGCCGGCTCGGACGCATCAACCGGATCGTCGAAAAGCCGAAGCCCGATGTCGCGCCGTCGACGCTTGGCGTCGTCGGCCGCTACCTGCTGTCGAACGGCATTTTCCGCCACCTGCGCGAACTGAAACCGGGATCGGGCGGCGAGCTGCAGCTCACCGACGCGATCCAGGCGATGCTCGCGCACGAGCCGGTGTACGCGTACGAATTCGAAGGCAAGCGTTACGACTGCGGGGACAAGCTCGGCTACCTGCAGGCGACGGTCGCTTACGGCTTGCGTCACGCCGAGGTCGGGGCGGCATTCACCGACTACCTGCGCGGTATGAAACCATAGTGTCCGTTCCAACGAAGGAGGCATGTCATGGCTGAAGAGCAACTGCAGATCGACGCACTCGAATATCACGAGCGGCCCCGCCCCGGAAAGATTTCGATCGCGCCGACGAAGGCGCTCGCCACCTCGCGCGACCTGTCGCTCGCCTATTCGCCGGGTGTCGCCTATGCGTGCACCGCAATCCAGAAGAACCCGCAGGAAGCCGCGAAGTACACCGCGCGCGCCAACCTGGTCGCGGTGATCACCAACGGCAGCGCGGTGCTCGGCCTCGGCAACATCGGCGCGCTCGCCGGCAAGCCGGTGATGGAAGGCAAGGCCTGCCTGTTCAAGAAGTTCGCCGGCATCGACGTGTTCGACATCGAGATCGCCGAGAGCGACCCGGACGAGATGGTGAAGATCGTAGCCTCGCTCGAGCCGACGTTCGGCGGCATCAATCTCGAGGATATCAAGGCGCCCGAGTGCTTCTACATCGAGCGCAAGCTCCGCGAGCGGATGAAGATCCCGGTCTTCCACGACGACCAGCACGGCACCGCGATCGTCACCGCCGCCGCGGTGATCAACGGGCTGCGCATCGTCGGCAAGGACATCGCGCGCGTGAAGCTCGCGTGCTCCGGCGCGGGCGCGGCGGCGATCGCGTGCGTCGACCTGCTGGTCAGCCTGGGGCTGGATCCGAAGAACGTGACGCTGGTCGACAGCAAGGGCGTCGTTCATTCGGGCCGCAAGGAATCGCTCAGTCCCGACAAGGCGCGCTATGCCCGCGAAACCAGCGCGCGGACGCTCTCCGATGCGGTCGTCGGCGCCGACATCTTTCTCGGCCTGTCGGCGCCCGGCGTGCTGAAGCAGGAGATGGTGAAGACGATGTCGGATCCCCCGATCATCCTGGCGATGGCGAATCCCGAACCGGAGATCCGCCCGGAACTGGCGAAGGAGGTATCGCCGAACTGCCTGGTCGCGACCGGCCGCTCCGACTATCCGAACCAGGTCAACAACTCGCTGTGCTTCCCGTTCATCTTTCGCGGCGCGCTCGATTGCGGCGCCTCGACGATCAACGAAGCGATGAAGCTGGCGGCGGTCCGCGCGCTGGCCGACCTGGCGCAGGCTGAGCCGTCGGAAATCGTGGCGCTCGCGTACGGCGAGCAGACGCCGCCGTTCGGGCCCGACTACCTGATCCCGCGCGCCTTCGATCCACGGCTGATCACCAGCCTGGCTCCGGCGGTGGCAAAGGCGGCGATGGACAGCGGCGTCGCGACGCGGCCGATCGTCGATTTCGACGCGTATCGCGACCAGCTGAGCCGCTTCGTCTACCAGTCGGGGACGACGATGCAGCCGGTGTTCGCCACCGCGAAGAAGGCGCCGAAGCGCGTCGCCTATGCGGAAGGCGAAGACGAGCGCGTGCTGCGCGCCGCGCAGGTGGCGGTCGATGAAAAACTGGCGCGCCCGGTCTTGATCGGACGCACCGACGTGATCGAGGCGCGGATCAGGAAGCTGGGTCTGCGGCTGAAGCTCGGCGACAACTGCGACGTGGTCAACGTGCTCGACGATCCGCGCTATCGCGACTACTGGTCCGAATATCACGAGCTGTCGCGCCGCAAAGGCGTCTCGCGCGCCCAGGCGATGGACGAGATGCGCAACCGGACGACGCTGATCGGCGCGATGCTGGTCCGCCGCGGCGAAGTCGATGCGATGCTGTGCGGGACATCGGGCGACTTCTCCGATCACCTGAAATACATCCAGCGCGTGATCGGCCTGCGCGAAGGCGTGCAATCGTTCTCGGCGATGCAGCTCGTCATCCTGCCGGACCGGCAGCTCTTCGTCTGCGACACCCACGTCAATCGCGATCCGGACGCCGAACAGATCGCCGAAATGACGCTGCTCGCGGTCGAGCAGGTACGGCGCCTGGGCATCCGGCCCTCCGTCGCGCTGCTGTCGCATTCGAGCTTCGGCAGCTCCGAGGCGCCGTCGGCGCAGAAGATGCGCGACGCGCTCGAAATCATCCTCGCGAAGGCACCCGATCTGGCGGTCGAAGGCGAGATGCGCGCCGATTCGGCGCTGTCGAAGACTGTCCGCGACAACGGGTTCACCGGCTCGCGGCTGACCGAGGACGCGAACCTGCTGATCATGCCGAACGTCGACGCCGCCAACATCACCTACAACGCGCTGCGCGTCACGGGTGGCAGCGGCATCACGATCGGCGGGTTCCTGCTCGGCGCAGCGAAGCCGGTGCACATCATGACGCCGTCGTCGACAGTTCGCCGGATCGTGAACATGACGGCGATCGCAGTGGCGGATGCGGGGAGCCGGGATAACTGATCGCTCGTCGTCCCCGCGCACGCGGGGACCCAGCGGCTTTCGCGGCGCAAGTCGCTGGGTTCCCGCGTGCGCGGGAACGACAGCATGGTGACCGTTTCTGTGGCGTTTTGTTGCATTTTGTGGGGCGCTTCGGTATCGTGCCCGTCTGACGAGGAGAGCGAATGGTCACCAGGAGGTCGATGAGCGCCGGCGGGCCGCCGCGGGACGCTGGTCCCCGGAAGCGAAGCGACGCCGGGATCATCGCGGCAGTCCGGGCGTCGCCCGGCAGCCGGGTCAAGGTCGCCGTGTCCGACATCGACGGCATCCTGCGCGGCAAATACATCCACAAGGAAAAGTTCTATTCGGCCGCCGAAAGCGGCTTCGGCTTCTGCGATGTCGTGTTCGGCTGGGACTCGCAGGACGTCTGCTACGACAACACGAAGCTCACCGGCTGGCACAAGGGTTATCCCGATGCGATCGCGCGGATCGACCTGTCGACGTACCGGACGGTGCCGTGGGACGACGATGTGCCGTTCTTCCTCGGCAACTTCATCCAGACGGTCGACGGCCGCGAGGAGCCCTCGGGGGTCTGTCCGCGCCAGTTGCTGAAGCGCGTGCTGAAGCGCGCCGAGGCGCTCGGCTTTTCGGTGATGACCGGGATGGAATTCGAGTGGTTCAACTTCGCCGAGACGCCGCAGAGCTGGGCCGACAAGAAGGGACAGGCGCCCACGACGCTGACGCCGGGAATGTTCGGCTACTCGCTCTTGCGCGTGAACCAGAATCGCGACTTCTTCAAGGCGCTGATGGAGGAGATGGCCGCATTCCAGGTGCCGATCGAGGGATTGCATACCGAGACGGGTCCCGGCGTCTACGAGGCGGCGATACTGTTTTCCGAGGCGCTCGAACAGGCCGACCGGGCGATACTGTTCAAGACCGGCGCGAAGGAAATCGGCGCGCGCTTCGGAATCATGCCGAGCTTCATGGCCAAGTGGAACCAGCACTATCCGGGCTGCAGCGGCCACGTCCACCAGTCGTTGTCCGACGGCAGGAAGAACCTGTTCTACGACGCGAAGGGCACCAACAGCATGAGCAAGCTGTTCGAGAGCTATCTCGCCGGGCAGGTTGCATGCATGATGGAAATGGGGCCGATGATCTGGCCGACGATCAACAGCTACAAGCGGCTCGTCGACGGATTCTGGGCGCCGGTCAAGCCGACCTGGGGCGTCGACAACCGCACGGCGAGCTTCCGCGTGATCTCCGGATCGCCGAAGTCCACGCGGCTGGAGACGCGCTGTCCGGGCGCCGACGTCAACCCGTACATCGCAATGGCTGCGGTGATCGCGGCCGGCTTGCACGGCGTCGAGAAGAACCTGAAGCTGACGGCCAGGCCGATCCACGGGACCAACGAAGGCGCGGAAAATATTCCGCGCGCGCCGCGGACGCTGATCGAGACCACGCGCATCTTCGAGAAGTCGACGATCGCCCGCGACTGGTTCGGCGACGACTTTGTCGAC
>Ga0105240_10006616_pt1 | contig 17012 bp, 19 predicted proteins | sample KBSC54metaG_FD_80426 | JGI IMG/M metagenome (GOLD analysis project Ga0105240, IMG submission 80426) | Corn rhizosphere microbial communities from Kellogg Biological Station, Michigan, USA - KBS C5-4 metaG | ecosystem: Host-associated > Plants > Roots > Rhizosphere > Soil | place: Michigan, USA...
ATTGCATCCCGGTCGCGCCGCCTCGCCAATCTAGTTGTTGATGTGGCGGCCTATGCGGCCATCTGGATGTTGACTGAGACCGTCAATGGGATGGTGAACCTAATCGTCGGAGTCGATTTGGTCGGACTCGCGGGACCGGTTGTCGCCGTCGTCGTTCTTTTCATCTACTATTTTGCCAGCGAAGCGCTCTTCGGAAAAACAGTCGGCAAACTTATGACTCGCACTAGGGTTGTCGCGGAATCCGGCGCCGAAGCTCAACTCTGGCGAATATTTTTGCGAACGCTGTACCGTTTCGTCCCGTTTGAAGCTATTTCATTCCTCGTCGGTCCCAGTGCCGGATGGCACGACCGATGGTCGAAAACTCGAGTCGTAATAGTTCGCCGCGGATAGGAGTCTCCGGAGGCGATGTCGCATCGTTGTGGCTGGCACGCGTGTGTTAGATTTCTGCGCCAGCTTCGAATAGACGCTCGCGTCCGTGCGCGATGGCGTTGGACATACGATGGCGGAACCGACTGTCATTGTGAACAAATCAACCGCGTAAAGAGCCGCGGCGATCCTTTGGCGAAAGCTTGATGAAGGGGTCACTCTTGAGGCTGCTCGGCAGGCGCGTATTGTCGCGCCACGATCCCTCACGTCACCGAGATGCGTTACGTCCGAGAACAGATACGTGGATATGAGCGCTTATCACGGGTTCCAGTCCATTCCTGGCGCACGACCCGCTCTCTTAGCCGAAGAAGTCCTTCTTCGTGATCTTCAGGACCGCCAGCCGCCGGTGGAGGTACGTGCGCCCTACCCCCAGCTCGGCTGCCGACTGACTGATGTTGCCATGGTTCTTTTTCAGTGCCGCAATGATGAAGTCGCGCTCGGCGTTGTCACGAAACTCCTTGAGCGCTGAAGCTCCGGCGCGGCCGCTCGCTTCGTCCTCCACCAACACCTCCTCCGGCAGGTCCCGGACGGTAACGCGCTCGCCGCTCATGATGAGCGCCCGCTCGACGACATTCTGTAGCTCGCGGACGTTTCCCGGCCAACGGTAACGTTGTAGGCCCCACATCACCTCGTCATCGATCGGTTTCGTGCGCAGGTTGTTTTTCTCGCACAGTCGCCTGACGAAGAATTCGACGAGTAACGCAATGTCCTGGGTTCGTTCGCGCAGCGGCGGAACTTCGAGCGGGACTACGTTGAGCCGGTAGTACAGATCTTCCCGAAAAGTCCCCTCGGCGACGCACTGACGCAGATCTTTGTGAGTTCCGGAGAGCACGCGCACGTCAACCTTCATGGTGCGATCCGCACCGATTTTCTGGATCTCACCGGTCTGTAGCACTCGCAGAATTTTTGCCTGCGCAGTCGGCGCCAGGTCCGCCACCTCGTCGAGAAAAATCGTGCCGCGATGAGCGGTCTCGAACAATCCCCTACGACTCGTCGCGGCGCCGGTGAAGGCTCCGCGTTCGTACCCGAAGAGCTCGCTCTCGACCAACGTGTCAGGAATGGCCGAGCAGTTGACCTTGACGATCGGACCCTGGCTGCGGGCGCTGTTGGCATGGATGATATTCGCCACGAGCTCTTTGCCGGTCCCGCTTTCACCCGTGATCAACACGCTCGCCTGCGTAGGCGCAACCTTCAGTGCGGCGGCAACGACGTGGCGGATCGCCGGGGATTCGCCGACGATGTCTCGTGGAGCGTCGGAATCTTCGGCGCGTCGCAGCCGTTCGCGGATCGCTGACAGCTCCAGGCAGCGCGTCACCGTGATGGCGATTTTTTCGGCGCTGAATGGCTTCTCCAGGAAATCGAAGCCGCCGATTTTCACCGCCTGCGCCGCTTCGGTCAGGGTAGCATGCCCGGAAATGAAGATCGCCGGAACGGTGAAGCCCTCCGCCTGCATCTTTCGGTAGAACGTCAGTCCGTCGATCTCGCCGAGTTGGATGTCAATGATCACGGCATCGACGATCCGCTCGTGCAGCGTCCGCAGGGCCGATGCTACATCGTGCGCGCCGAGCACCTGCATGCCCTCCTGCTCGAGGGCGATCTCGATGGATTTGCGGATGTTCTTCTCGTCATCGAGCACGAGGATCGTGGGCTGATCGACGCTCGGGCCCATTCAGCGAGCCCTCGGCAGACGCAGCACGAAAACAGGTTGTCCTTCGCGCTCTTGGTAAGCGATTTCCCCGCCGTGCTCAATGACGATTTTCTTGACGATCGCCAGACCGAGTCCCATGTTGTCCTTGCCTGCGCCTGCGGACACGTACGGATCGAAGATCCGGCCGGCGATATCGGCAGGCACCGGCCTGCCGTCGTTGGCGATCGATATGTCGATCCAGTCATCGTCAGCCAGGAAGCTGATTGTAAACCCGACGAGCCGGCCGGGATTGGCCTCGATGCCGTTGCGGACGATGTTGTTCAGCACCTGGCGCATCAGCGTGCTATCAGCCCGGACGCACAGATCCGCCGGATCGGCCGGCAGGGACACCTGGATCTGCGCCAGCTCGAGGCTCGCCGCAACCGCATTGGCCAGTTGCCCCAGCAGCGGCGGAAGCTTCTGGACCGTCATCTGCGCGACCGGCAGGCGCGCAAACTCGCTGAACTTGCTGACGGTGTTCTTGAGATGGTCGAGCTCCTCGGCGATCATGGTCTGCGTGAGACGCAATTGCTCGCGAAACTCCGGCTCACTCTTGGACAGATAGGACCTCGACAGCGAGGAGACGAGTACCTCGATTGGAGTGAGCGGGTTCTTGATCTCGTGGGCGAGCATTCGAGCGAGCTCCTGCCATGAGCCCATCTCTTCCAGGTAGCGGGCCCGCTCGCGTTGGCGGATCAGCTCATCGAAAGTGGCCTTGTAAGCGCGCGTGATGCGTCGGCCGAGCATTGCGGCCAGCAGGAGTGAGGCGAGCAGGACCGCGATCATGCCGCCCGCGAAATAGATCCTGAGAGACTGGAGAATACGCTCCTTGAGGAGCTCGGGCCGGTGGTAGACGTGACGCAGCCGCTGCACTGCTTCGAACTCGCTCCGATAGCGTGCCTCGTTCGCCGGATCCAGGTTCTTCAGTGCCTTCAGATCTCCCGTGTTGGCATCCAAAGCGCGCACGATGGATTCATTGAAACCCAGATCGAGACTGGTCTGCAGCGTATTATCGAGAAAATAGAGCGCGGCGCCGAGCGGCAGGACCGCGACGACGAATATCGCGAGGAACAACAGACGTCTGACGGTTTTCTCCTGCACGACTCTCCTTCAGGGGGGCGGTTCCCGGCGCAGACTCTTCAGCTCGAATTCAAGCGAGGAGCCGGAATCCTGCCACGTTCCCGCAACGGTGGCGCCTGCCGCGTACTGCTCGAAGATTCTGTCGAACAGCGAGTGCTGCTGCGGTACCGGCGCCGCGGCTTGCGCGCCCGGACCGATCTGCGACACATTCGGAGCCGCAGGCAGCGGCGCCGGCGTCGTATTCTCCTGCACCCACTGCCGCTGCTCCTCCAGTCGCGCCTTCTCGATCGGGTCGAAGATGATCTTCACGGCGAGCTGCAGACGGGCCGAGTCCGGCAGATCGCCGGCCGCAAACAGATCCGGCAGTCGCAGGCTCGACAGCGCACCCATCACCTGCTCCACACGCGTATACGTCTGGCTCATCAGGACCGTCCCCTCGAGAAGGACCGTCATGCGGTAGGTCTCGTCCCACAGATCGTATTTCACCGTGATTTCGGCTGTCCTTTGTCTCACGCGCGCCGTGTCCTTCAAGAGGGCGATCTGCAGCACGATCCGGTTGGTCAGGCCGCTGGAAAGGTCCGAGCGCAGGGTGCGCGGCAGTGCGGTCTGCGTTATGGCCACACCCAGGCCGCTCGAACCCATCCACGGAGTGAGCCGGGCAGCGAGCGCATGAGCTGGCTTGAAGACCAGCAGCAGCACCACAACCATTCTCTTTGCATAGCCGCCCAATCGCGTCAGTCCCTTCGTGGGAAGTGCGGGGCGTCGACGACCGCGTAGAAACTGACGATGCCGAATGACTTCGTCTCGAACCGCACGCCCGCTCGAACGCCTGCCTCATAGAGTCGGACGCCACTGGCGGTAAAGCCGTACCAGGTTAGACCCGGCGCGATGTACCAACGTGCGCGGAGACTCGAGTCGTGCATGAAGGACAACGAGTGCGAGTAGGTGAGTGAGATGTTTGGTTCGTCAAGGTATGAGGCGCGCAGCTCGGTAAGCGGCTCTTTACGAAGCTGCATCGTCAGGAAGGAATCAGTGCCAACTGTCCATGTACCGCGCACCTCGCCTTCGGCGAACAGCAGCCCTCCAGTGACATCCCGGCCGAAGAAAAATTGCGTGGCCCAGCCGTGCGTGGGGAAGTTCGTGTCGTCTTCCGTTATCAGCCCATAAACGAACTGCAAGCCGTTGCGTGGTGTGTGGGTATTCAATGTGAACTCCCCACTGCCAATGCTGCGATAGCGATCGAAGATCGAAATCGACGGTAGACTCCGGTAAGCCAGTGCAACGAAGGAGCTGTCTCCGAGCAGACGCCAGATCGCGAGGTTGAGCGCGGACGCCCGGATGTCATATCGGTCGCCGTTGTCGTAGGCGTAGTGCGCGTCCACGTAAGCCGCACCGGCCGTCAGTAGGTAACGCGTGGAGCCGAACAGGTGCGGATCTAAATATTGAAGGCGTACAAGGGATTCGCGCGCGGTCGGGCCCGACACGGGCATCGAGCCGGTGACGTCGAGGTCGAGCGCTTTGCCCATCCCGAACAGGTTTCGATCGGAGATTCGCGCGGCCAATGTCTCGGTGAGTCCGCCGAAGCGCCAGGCCGAGCCCAGCGCAAACCCCTTGTTGAGAGAGGCCGGCTCGGTGACATGGATGACCAGAATCGCAAGTCCGCGGCGCGAGCCCTTCTCGAGGCGGACATCGACCGAGGTGAAATTGGGAAGCAGCCCCAAGCGCAGCCGGGCATCCTGGATCCGGCTCTCGTCCACCGCCATGCCGGGCTTTATGTCAACCTGGTGGCGGATGAAATCGCAGGACGTCGCGAAGTTGCCCTCGCAACTGATGTCCTGAATGACGAGGGTCGCCTGCTCCTGCGCCCCGGCCAGTCTGGCCAGGCCGAGCGCGAGGATGGCGACGAACAACCGCAGGACGGCCTCCCTGACTCGCGAGCTCATCCTTTCAATCTTAGAGGATTTGATCAAACACGGCACCGGAGGGTGTCCACAAAAGTGGACACCTTTGGCTCCTTAGCAACTCGAGGCGGTTGTCGCCGAATTACAGATCGACTCGATCAACGTCTCGGCGAAGTTCAGCAGAGACGTCTGCCCTTGTGTTTGAGAGTTCGTGAGAATCGAAATGGAGAAGCCATCATCCGTAAAGACGCCATTGAAGGAGGTATAGGAGATGGTCTGGCCGTCGTGCCACACGAAGGGATGTCCCGCCAGAGTCCCTCCCTGGACGAGTCCCATGCCGTAAGTGGAGGGGCTGCTCGACAGAAAGTTGGGTACCGCCGGCGGCGTCAGCATCAGTGTCCGCGAGGACTGCGAGACGACGGCCGTCGACCCGAAAAGCGCGGCATCCCATGCCGACAGGTCTTGGACGGTGGACCACAGCGCCCCCGAGGCGAAGTAAACCGACGGGTCGAGGACTCTCCCCGGCACCGGGCCGGTCGCGGAACGCTCGTACGGCGATGCAGACTGAGCCGGTCGCTGATACAACGTGTTGCTGAGTCCTGCGGGGGTGAAGACGTGGGAAGCCAGGTAGTCGGCATAGGTCCCTGATGTCACCGCTTCGATGACCGACCCCAGGATGAAATAGTTTGAGTTGCTGTACTCGAACGCCGTTCCGGGCGTGAAGTCGAGCGGTCTGTGCGCGATGGCGTTCAGGGCTACACTCTCCGGGCCGCCGTTTACGTACTGAGCCAACTCGGGGAAGTAGAGGTAGTCCTCCAGACCAGAGGTCTGGTTGAGCAGCATTCGCGGCGTGATGCGTGGATCGAAGGCATAGGTGGGAAGGTAGGTAATGAGCGGCTCGTCGATGTCGAGCGTGCCCGCGTTGTAGAGCTGTAGGACCGCCGCCGCCGTGAATTGCTTCGTCACCGAGCCGATCTGCATCTCGGCATTGGCGGGCATCGGCAGACAGGTGCCGAGGTCCGCGTAGCCGTACCCCTGTGAGTAGAGAATCGCTCCGTTCTTCGCCACGGCGACCGTCATGCCCGGGAGTCCCTGGGTGCCAATCTCCTGCAGGACGACCGGATCGAGGACGGTTGACAAGGCGGTCGCCGTACCACTCTGGGCCCCTGCCGTGGGTGGCGGGCAGGCACTCCCGGACGACCCGCCGCTCCCCGAGCCGCTGCCGGATCCAGGTCCACCGGCGGTCGATGGCGCACTACTTCCACCCCCTCCTCCGCATGCGTAGCACGACAGCAATGAGGCGATAGCGAGCACCAACAGTTTCGTGTGAGTCGTCATCGACAGACCTCCCTGCCTTAGAACCGATAGATGAGGGCGAGCCCGAATGCGTCCTGCCGCTGATTGCTCGCAAGGACATTACGGGTGGGGTCGGCGTACTCGTCGCGCCGTCGACCTATGAAGCTGTGTTGGTATCCGAGCTGGACCGAGAACCGGTCGGGCACGATGTGGTAGATGGCTGCGAGTCCCACACTGAACACGGCAGGTCGCTCGAGCTGGAATGAGCTGTCCCCGATCGAGGCAGTACTGCTGCCGCTGAAGGGAGACGAGGTGTAAGCGGCGCCGAGGTTGAGTGACCAACGCGGCGACAGTTTGAATTGGGCGTCCAGCTCGGCTGTGTATCTCCAGGTTGCAGATATTGTCAGGTCTACGTTCTGTACCGGATCGAACCCCGTGCCTCCACGGCCGTGGTGGACGCCGGCTCGCGCCAGGATCGCGAAATCCGCCGCTTCGTAACTGAGGGCGGTACTGGCACCGGTGTTACTGACACTCAGATCGAGATTGAAGGGTTGGGTCGACTGTTTCAGCAGGCGGTAGGTCAGAGCGAGATACGAAGTACCCTCGGAATGTCTTGCCACAGTGTACTCTACGGACTCGAAGTTGTATCTCGAGTCGACGTAACCGTGCGCCAGACCGAGCGACAGTCGCAGCGCGTCCGTGAAGCCGAACGACAATGATTGCGAGATCACCTGGGTGTGGAGGCGGTAGGAGTAGCTCGGCGAGGCCGCGGCGCTAGTCACGTCGCCGGTGGAGTTGACGTAGGTGTACTGGGTGGACCCTGAGAATTCATGGCGCGCCGGCAGATAGGTGAGATCGGCCGGATCCTCGGCGGCGCCGGCTGAGTCCACTCGCGCGACGAGTGTGATAGCGACGACGCTGATCGCGAGAGAGAAATTTGCTCCGCCGCGACGTCCATCGCGCGTTGTGTGGCCTGCCGACATGAGACCTCCTGGGTGGTTGTTTGTGTTGGCAGCCTGTGCTGTCCGATTCGCTTTCGGCTGCGCGAGATCAAGGTGCAACGGCTGTGCCAGAAGTCAACGAGCGATGCGGGGTTCGCCAAGCGACTGATTTATCGGCGCTTGGGCGTGGAGGGACAGTTATGTTTAGCGGTGTGGGTGTACACGAATGAGTACACGTGTCACCTGTGCTCGCGTGGGGATCCCGCGGAGGTGAAGTCCTTACGCAGTCTGTCGCTCAAAGCTGTTCGATGGTACTCTGCACCGGGGCCGACATGATGCCCGGCGGATGCCGACGTGACAAAGTTGGATACGACTTCAGACGATTGGTGGGACGAGCGAGATTACGGACGAAGGGATGCGTCCTCTTCACCATCCATGCTCATCGGTCCCGGTTCCTGCGTAGCGTGTAGCTGCGATAAGACTGTCCCTCGCAACTGCAGGAATGGCCGCTCAATGGCTACATGCAGTAGCCAAGCCACCGCCAAGCAGATTACTGTGACAAGTATGAAAGTGATACCGCTGTCGGGAGCGAGACCGAAGCTGGCCGATAGATCCTGCGAAATATGAATCACCCCTTTATGGGTGAGATAGATAGCGTAGGACGCTGTTGCTATGAACGAGGTAGTAGCCAGTCGGACGCGGTGCAGGATACTTGACGGGCTTACGGCAGCAAGGAGCAAACACCCGTATGCCGCCGCAATTAACGGAAAAGAAAAAACCGATGCAACAAATGAGTACTGATCGGCAGATAGCACATACGAACAATACAGTAGCGCCACGCCCACAAGGGCAATCAATTTCCAACGAGAGGTGAGCTGCTGCCACATGGGTGGCATGAAATACTGCACCGCGGCTGCGCAAACGCCGAAGAGCAACCCGTCGAGGCGGTTATACGTTGGGTAGTAGACCCATTCCCACCAGGCAACGATATTGCCCTGAGGATAAAAGAATTCGAGCCAACTATAAGCGCGCAGGATCAGACCCCCAATTAGAACCGACGCGCCGATCCAGATGGCCTTTCTTGCTGAACCCCTCACTGCCAGTAGCCCGATGAGCAAAGGAAGGACGAGGTAGAAGTGCTCTTCGACACAGAGCGACCATGCATGGGAAAACGCACGGCCTGCAGCGAGATTGAGTCCGAAGTTTTGGGTGAAGGTCAGGAATTTCCAAAGAGGGGCGATCCCTTCATGCTCGCGAAATGCCGGGATCAGGAAGTAAATCCAAACGACCAGAAGATATGCGGGAATGATTCTGAAGAATCTCTTGATGTAAAACTCGCCACTGGCAATTCTGCCTCCAAGGGCTTGCATCCGCAGCAGTTGGCCCCCAACGAGGTACCCGCTCAGCACGAAGAAAAGGTCGACGCCGGTCCAGCCAAACTCGCCCACTCGCTCCAACCATTTGGGGTGTGGGAAATGAGTGCTGTAGTGAAAGAGAAAGACGTAGGTGATCGCGAGCGCGCGCAAATGATCCAGTCCGTTGAGGCGACTGTTGTCCGGCGTATCCGGATGCTGGTTCACTGTTTGGGTTCCCTTCGCGATGTAGCATCATAAACTGGCAGATCCCGGATCGCGACGAGTTGCTTGCGGTACTCCAAACCGCGGTCAGGCCACGTGGCGACGTATTTCAGCAGTGCAGCCTTTCCGGGGGCCCAATCGACGCCGTTAATGCGACAATCCGCCTGGGCGACACCTTCCATATCGCGTGATGCGAACAGCCTGATGCTGTAGAAGTCATCTCCATGGAGTTGGTCTTTGAATGCTTCGAGGCAGTTCGTCATCAGACAGCAGGGGCAGAAATCGTGTGCCTGCCCAGCCTCGAACACTTCTTTTGAAGCACCGTGGAGCGGTGGGCCGAAGATGACCTGACGTTTCCTCTCCGGAAAAGACGCCCTGGCCGGAACCGTCGCTATCATTTCGGTGCAGATCTCGGCTTTCAGTCGCAAAGCATCCATGAATACCGGCAGATCGGTATCAGCCCAACCGGCGAAACCCTTCTTGAGAGCGTCTTCCACCGAACTGGCAATCGAGTGCTGATACTCAAACGTCCCGAAGGGGCATAGCGAACGATGATTCACTTCGATTGTGGTGACTGTTCGGACCGATCCGTTATCCCGTGGCTGCAACTCAACGAACTGTGGCCGTACGACGAGTCCGTTATCGAATTCCAGACGTCCGTCCTTGCGAGCAAACGGCATGCCCCGAGACTCCAGCACGGATGCCAGTGTCGCAAGCGAGTCCGCCTCCTCTTCCCAACTGCGTTGGGCATTCGAAAAGGCGACGCGAAAGGTGGGGCCTCGACCCGGATTGGCCGCGGAAAAAGGCGGTATGGGTGGATGGCGCTTCAGCCAACTGAACATCTGACGGACCTTCCGCTGCCTGTGAGGCGATGAATGTTTTCGAAATGGACGGCGCAATTCTACGACGCGGCGCTGGAAATGAGAGGCAGCGGCGATTGGGTTCAGCCTCGAGCCATGGCGCCATCGCTCCAATCCGCTCCATTCGCCACAATTTGCCACTTTCAGGTGCCATCGTGGCCATATTCTTGCGACAGCATCAGACACGTATCATGGCGTTCGGGATGAGAATATGCACAAGGCGTTTCTGGCGACTCTCCTGGTCGGGCTTGCCTGCGTCCATTCGCAAGCGAATGCTGCTGGGTGGGAGCCCTCGCCCGGCCATATTCAAGTACCGATCTGGCCTGGCGCGGTACCCGATGCGATACCCAATCCGAAACCGGAGTCGGTTGGCCCTCCGGCAGGACGCGAGTGGTGGCCCAGAGTCAACGACGTGAGCCGGCCGACCCTGACAGTTTATGCCGCCAAAGGTCACAACACTGGCGTTGCTGTAGTGGTGTTTCCCGGTGGAGGTTACCAGTTCCTGGCGATGGATCTGGAGGGCACCGAGATCTGCGACTGGTTGACCTCGCACGGCATCGCCTGCGTACTGCTGAAGTACCGTGTGCCCGACTCGGGGCCAACGATGAAGAACGGACACACCTACTATCCGAAGGTACAAACCGCACTGCAGGACGCCCAGCGTACGCTCGGGCTGGTGCGTCAGCACGCAGTGGAGTGGGATGTCGACCCGCACAAGGTCGGTGTGATCGGATTCTCTGCCGGCGGCCACCTTGCTGCTGCCATCAGCACGCACTTCGCGCAGAGGACCTATCCACGGATGGATGACGCCGATGATCTGAGCTGTCGACCGGACTTCGCCATCCTTCTTTACCCGGGTCACCTCTGGACGCCCGACGACGAGCGGCCTGCTGGTGACAACCGGACGAACCTGCGATTGCGCCCGGACATCCGGGTTCGTGCCGATACGCCACCGACTTTCCTACTGCAAGCCGAAGATGATCCGGTAGACGACGCGAGGCATTCGCTGACCTACTACGTGGAACTGAAGAACGCCGGGGTCCCGGCAGAACTGCATCTATACGCGCGGGGCGGTCACGCCTTCGGCCTCCGTCCTACCACACTGCCTATCGGTCGCTGGCCCATGCTGGTGGAGCAGTGGTTGCACACCATCGATGTGCTAACCCCTCGGTCGTAGCGGCCGGGCCAGGAGCCATGTCTGTTCGGCGCCACGATCGGCCGGATTCGGTCGCAGGACCGCGTTTGCATTGACTCCGCAGCGGCTGTTCGTGAATGCTGTCAATAAACCCGCACGCGAACTATCGGGGGAATTGAATGAAGACAGGACTCATCGGGACCGCCTGCGGCTGTGTGATGCTCGCCGCGGCGAGCGTGGCACAGGTTCCCTCCAACATTGCCGAGAAGGTCCGCGCCTCGGGGCAAGCCATGGACCCCACCGTCAGCCAGCTCTACGCGCCGATGTTCCCGAAGGAGGCCTGGGCGGGCGTCAGCATCCAGCGTGACATCGCGTATGGCTCCGACAACCTGCAGAAGCTTGACGTGTTCACGCCAGACGGGGCAAAGGGCGGGAAGCTGCCGGTGTTGCTGTTCGTGCACGGCGGCGGGTTCACGCGGGGCGACAAGCACGGCGCTTTCTATCCCGACAACATCACGCTGTGGGCGGCGAAGAACGGCATGGTCGGAGTCAACATCGACTATCGCCTCGCGCCGCACGATCCCTGGCCGGCGGGCGTCAAGGACCTGGCCTCGGCGATCGCCTGGAGCAAAGCCAATATCGCGCGTTACGGCGGCGATCCCAACCGCATCGTATTGTTCGGCCATTCAGCCGGCGCCAACCACGTTGCCGACTACGCCGCTCATCCCGAGGTGCGCGGTGCGGAGGCGTCGTCGGTCAAGGGAGTGATCCTCCTCTCGCCGGCCTATTCCATCGCCCCGGGCGCTCGACCGAACGCCTACTATGGCCAGGACGCGGATCTCGGCTCGGCATCGGGACAGATCACACGACTGACCGCCAGTCCGTACCCACTGTTTTATGGCTATGCGGAGTTCGATCCGAAGCCGATGAAGGACACGGCCACCGCCCTGATAGAGGGCCTGTGCAAGACCAAGGGTCGCTGCCCCAAGTCGCTGGAGTTGAAGGACTCGAATCACTTCTCCGAGGGCATGGCGGTCGGCACGACCGACCAGCAGTTGACCGGACCGCTGCTGCGGTGGATCACGGCGCTGACGGATTAGGGCCGCCGCGGGCGGCACAGGTCGGTGGCCGTATACTGCCGCAACGGACCCTGAGGAGGAGACTTGAGCCATGGCCCAGCGAATTCTGTTCGTTCAGGGAGGCGGCGCAGGCGTCCATGAGCGGTGGGACGATAAGCTCGTGAAGAGTCTCGAGCACGAGCTCGGTAACGGCTACGCTGTCCGCTACCCCCGGATGCCCAACGAAGCAAACCCACACTATCCCACTTGGAAAACTGCGCTATTGCGCGAGCTCGACTCACTGGGGGACGGCGTGATTCTTGTCGGCCACTCTGTCGGCGGCACCATTGCGATCCACGCTCTGGCTGAGCAGATGCCGAAATCCAGGCTCGCCGGCATATTCCTCATTGCTACGCCTTTTATCGGCGAGGGGGGATGGCCAAGCGATGACATACCCCCCCGCACAGACTTTTCAGAACGCCTCCCCATTGGTATCCCCCTCTTCCTCTATCATGGCACCGAGGATGAGATTGTGCCCATCGCTCACGTTCACCTGTACGCCAAGGCGATTCCGCACGTCACCGTTCGCACTTGCGAACGCAACAATCACCAGCTCAACAATGACATGACGCCGGTCGCGCGAGACATCCGTTCACTCACCGGAAACTGATCAACCCTCCGCTCGGGATCGAAGGCATTTATGGCGGATTCAACCCAGTCGACTTCCACGCAACGACGCTACGTCACGGTCGACGTTTTCACGACCCGAATGTTCGGCGGGAACCCACTCGCGGTCGTGTTGGATGCCGAAGGTCTGACAACACCACAGATGCAGGCCATTGCGACTGAATTCAACTATTCCGAGACGACCTTCGTATTACCACCCCGTGAGCCGGGGCACACTGCTCACGTTCGCATCTTCACAGCACGGACTGAGGTACCTTTCGCCGGACATCCCAATGTTGGGACTGCCGTCGTGCTCGCCCGAGAGCTCGAGACCCAAGGAAATTCAATTGGGGATCGCTTCGTCTTTGAGGAAGGCGCTGGCGCCGTGCCCATCCGTCTCCTGCGCGACGCTGGCAAAGTCGTCGGGGCTGAGCTCACAGCACCGGAGCCGTTGTCGATCCGATCCTCGGTATCCGTGGCGGAGGCGGCCGCCTGTCTATCACTTGCTCCAACGGATATTGCCATCGCAACCCATCCACCCCAGGTCATTTCGGTCGGGCTCCCTTTCCTGGTTGTCGAGCTCACCTCACGGGACGCGCTGCGACGAGCCAAACCCAACTTGTCGGCTCATGAGCAAGTGCTCCCGCCGATCGGCACGGACGCAGTTTTCGCGTACGTCCGGGGAGCAGCCGCTGGAGAGTTGCATGCCCGTATGTTCGCGCCGCTCGATGCCACGGTGGAGGATCCAGCGACCGGCAGCGCTACGGCGGCGACCATCGCGCTTCTGGCATCTCTTCAGCCCGAACGCGACGCGGACGTTGCATGGCGTGTTGAGCAGGGTGTCGATATGGGCCGCGCGAGCCTGCTGCTCGGGCGAACGGAGAAACATGCCGGGGTTGTCACGGCTGTCCACGTAGCCGGGTACGTCGTGCCGGTCATGCGAGGGGTATTGAGCGCCGGGTGATTGGCCGTGCAAGCGGAGACCCCCCGAGCGCGCGCTGCGACATCCTCAAAAGAGCTTCAGCGCGCGCCCGAGGAACGTAACAAAAGTTACCAGGATCACGGATCCGACCCCAGTCACCAACATCCATAGTTTCGCCGACTCGATCGAGGTCTCGAGCGCTCCGAAACCTTTCTCCGTGTCAGCTCTGTTCTTTTCGATCTCGGCTCTGACCGCCCCGAAGCCTCTCTCCATCTCCGTTCTCAGATTTCCAGACTCCTTCGTGCTCGCCAGGATCCATTCGCCAACACGCGCATTGAGGGTTTTGACGTCGGCCTTCAGCTCCCCAGCGTCTGATTCCAGTCTCGTCATGTGATCTTCGGCGGACATTGATCTCTCCACTGCCACGACAGTCTTCACATTCAACTCCCTTTGGCTTTAGTCCGTGACCAAACAGGATCAGTTTAAACTTGCACGGGGTCTTGTGGGAGTCTCTAATTTGCCAATCTCGTGCAATTATCGATTGGACCGTAAAGGTGCGGCCTGACGAATCGCACGTTGAACAACCGTGCGTTTGGCAAGCCGTCATCAACACAGCGTCCCTTAGGCTGGGACTGACGTGATCAACAACCTTTGCGCTCGCCGCGAAGCACGTCGAGAGGACCCGGACGCTGATTTCGCGTGGAATCGCAACGCGAGAGGATACATCTTACCCACCGCGGTGGAGAGCGTGGTGAGAGACTTGCGGAGTGCCCCCGACAGCGTGGCATTCGCGGACGCTGCGGAGGTCAGATGCCGCGCGGTACTGCGTGCGTCCTGCCCTCGCGTTTACGACGCATGGATACACGCGTGCCCAGACGCTTTGCAAAGCCTCAATTTTTATTTATCGCCGAGATTCTGTGGGTTACATACAAACATATTTTATGTTTGAATAGTCCCGATTCAGATTCCAGTTGAAATTCTTGTTTCGCGTCCCGCAGCATGCAGCTATGTCAGCTCAGGTTCCCAACGTCCACGATTCCTTCTTCAAGCAGGTCTTAAGCGATCCTGAGCTCGCGGGGACGTTTCTGCGTGAGCACTTGCCACCAGAAGTGATGAGCTTACTGGGCCCGGAGGCGCCTCAGCCCGTTCCAGGCTCCTTCGTGGACGAGGAGTTACAGCAGCAGCATTCAGACTTGATTTTTAGCGTCCGCCTGAACGTGGGTGGCGCCGCCTTTGCCTATGTGCTCATGGAACACAAGAGTGCCCCAGACCCGGCAGCAAGGCTGCAATTGTTACGATACATCGTCCGCCTACTGACCCGGTGGTATGAGGACAACGGTGAAAAACTTCCGTTGCCTCCTGTGCTACCGCTCCTCTTGCATCACGGATCGCAAGGGTGGGAGCTCTCATGCGAGTTCTCGGACTTGTTCGGCAAAGTACCGGAGCCGTTGCGTCCCTATTTGCCTTCATTCCGACACGCCCTGGTTGATTTGGCGCCAATGAACGATGCAGCGCTCTCCAAGAGGTTGCAGTTGCGAGCCTTTCTGATGGCTCTAAAATATGGTAGACGCCCGGATCTGCAGCGCCGGCTTTATACGATTCTAGCGGACGCCCCTGCGTTAGCCGACCGGGATGTCTACAGGATCCTGAAATATCTCGATAAGGGCCCCGTAACAATCGATTTCAACGTGATGCGCGAGATCTTGCAGCGACTCGTGCCTGAGCGAACGGAGCGAATCATGGGTTGGATAACACAGCCTTTTTACGAGAAGGGCCTTGCTGAAGGCGAAGCGAGAGGGACGGCGCAAGCGCTGGCCTTGCTCCTCGAGAGGCGTTTTGGCGCCATACCAGCGGCAGTTCAGGACCGCCTTTTTGCGGCAGACATGGCCTGCATTGAAACCTGGCTCGGGCGTGTACTCGATGCTCCGGACCTGCAATCGGTTTTCTCGCAGCATTGAGGAGCGACGTCCTGCGAACTGCGGGGGCTGCACGAGTATCGACAGCAGCCCTGATAGCTTGTTGCTCTTTAACTGAGCAATCCTGAAACAGACGAGGCAGGCAGGTGCGCGCCCGGATGCGCGCCGACTTGCCGGAGCAGTTCCTCGTGCGACCCGACTTACTGCTGACGGCATGTCAACGGATACGGGGCCAGATGTGGACTCAATACACAACGTGACGTCAGAAGGATCGTATGTCGACCAAATTCACAATTGCACATGGTGATGAATTCCACTTCTATAACGAGGTATTCGACTACGATCATGTTTACTTGGAACTGAACACCACCCATTTCGAGGCTGCTTATGGTCGCGTGATGGTTCCCGTTCCCATTCACATCTGGGAGACGATCCGGCACCTGGGAGGCGCACGGTTTGACCTTATTGACAAGGAGGATGTGGACCTACTCGCGACGATCGAACAAAGCGTCGATCGGCGCATTGCTGAGTATCAACTTGCCATGCGCGAGAACTCCAACCAGGGCGCATGCATCGCCTTCTTTGGCGCCCTGCTCTACGGAACAGCGGACTCACCACGGGACGAACAGATTCGCAGAGGAATGGATTATTTCCGGCAAGAGCGACAACGACAGCGTGAAGTAAAAGCGCGGATCGTCGCGCTTCGGTCAGCTCAACGCCGATCGGTCGAATAACCTCGCCGCTCAATTCGAGAGCACGATCATGGCCCCGCCCATATACAACGCAACACCCCGCGTGCCACCTTCGTTCAGGAAGAATCCGATCAGCAAACCTGATAACGCGGCGCTGACGCGACTTTCGGCACCCATGAGCCAAAGCTGTAGAACGCGATGGTCTGCATCAGGTTGAAGACAGACAGACGGCGGTGCGTTTGCCGTAAGGCAGCTTCAACAGCTCTGTAAAGCGGCTCCTGGCCAACACCGGGTCGGTGCTCACGGGCGCGGGCGGGAGCGCGTCGACGACCCGTTTCACGGGCAACACGCGCTTCGATATCCTGCATGATCTTTTCGGCACCCTCTGCCTGCGCATGCAGCGAAAGCCAGCGTGGACTCTCGGGCAATGCGTGGCGCAGCCACCATGCTGCCAGGGCACCCGCGGATCCGATCAGCGCGACCCAGCGCCAGCCGGCGAGCCCGAGCGGTTCGTACGGAACCAGGAGCCAGCCGAGCAGAGCCACCACCGGCACGACGCAGAACTCGATGAACTGGTACCGCCAAGCGAGATCAGCAGCACGAAACGCCACAGCGTGCGCGAAAACGGTAGCCGGTCGAGCCTGGCAGCAATCTCGGCTGCATAGCGGCTCGAGATGGCCGGGTTCACGCTGGTATCCATCGTCCTCCCTCGCGAACGGTCCTATCAGTACACTGCGCGCCCGCCTGAGATGTCGAAAACCCCGCCGGTCGTGAACGAGCAGTCTTCAGACGACAGCCAGGCAACCATTGCCGCGATCTCCTCAGGCAACACGAAGCGCGCCATCGGGATCTTCG
>Ga0105240_10006621_pt1 | contig 17007 bp, 17 predicted proteins | sample KBSC54metaG_FD_80426 | JGI IMG/M metagenome (GOLD analysis project Ga0105240, IMG submission 80426) | Corn rhizosphere microbial communities from Kellogg Biological Station, Michigan, USA - KBS C5-4 metaG | ecosystem: Host-associated > Plants > Roots > Rhizosphere > Soil | place: Michigan, USA...
CTAATATGGTAGACAACGACGGTAAGCCGATCAAAGACGGCTGGATCGGTCTGAGAGGAAAAAAGGTCGCCCAACGCTTAACCCGGAAGTACGACCTTATCCCGGCAGAAGGCAAGCACCTGGACAAAACCCACCTGGAAGCACTCAGCCAGTCGGAGGTAAACCGGTACAAGATCTACCAGGCTATCGTAGACAGTTTACCCTATTGCCGAAGCCTGCCCGACCTGGAAAAGCGATTGATCGCCCAGGGTATCCATACCCAATACAAGTATAAAGGACAAACCCAGGAACTACAGGGGATCAGCTTCCGGATCGGGGAAGACCGTTTTAAAGGGAGCCAGATCGACCGGCAATTTTCTTTGGTAAACCTGCAAAAGACCCTGGCTGCTCAGCGGAAAGGGCAGGAAGTTAAACCGGCTCTTTCTTTGGAAGACAGGAAAAAGGCCCTTCTCATTCGGAGCAATTCCCAGAAGCCAGCCGCATCCGTTCCCGCACCCGCTCCCCAATATAATCAGGGGCCACCTCCATTATTGTTGCAACTAATGACCCATATTGCAGCATCGGGAGACGTTCCCTACGAGCAGACAGCCGGTTTCGTTCCCCAAAAAAAGAAGAAAAAGAGGAAGGGTTTAGGGCGGTAATCTTTACTCGCTTTTCACCAGAAATTATATTAAATTTGTAAGAATGGAAAGCCGTATTCAGCGTATATATCTTGATACTTCGGTCATCGGAGGATATTACGATAGTGAATTTGAGGAAGACACCCGGATACTCTTTGAAAAGATTAAATTGGAGCAATTTCATGTGGTTCTTTCGGACATTACCGAAGGGGAATTGCAGGAAGCACCTGAAATGATCCGAAACCTTTTTATCGAGCTTTCTCCCGGGTTAGCCACAAAAATCGAGCTAACTGAAGAAGCGGTACAATTGGCAGATACCTATCTTGCCGAGAAGGTGGTAGGGAAAACAAGTCGGGTAGATTGTTTTCATATAGCCCTGGCGACTATATACCAGGTGGACATTCTGGTGAGTTGGAACTTTAAGCATATCGTAAATGTCCAAAGAATACGGGGATACAATGCTGTCAATATGAAACTGGGCTATCCGACTATTGACATTCGATCACCCAAAGAAATTATATATTATGAATACTAAGAAAACAGTGAAGAAAGAAGCAAAGGAGTTCGATGCTGTTGGATTTATGAGGGAGCGGAGGACGAAAATCGCTGATGAAACGAAAGGCATGAACTTTTCTGACTTGAAGAAGTATTTTGGTCGAAGGAAGGTAAAAACGACTAAATGATCCCCGATGCTATAGCAACTCATTGTGATCCATACCCCCAGGCCCCATACTTTCATCGGGCCTTTTTTAATCTCCTAGCTACTTGAATTTTCTACAACTGAATTCGGGGCGCACTGCGTCCCGAATTGATAGGCCGGACTCCGGCACATGCAGCCGCAGCCGATCAGCGGGAGAATAAAGCCGGGCTCCCCGACCGGCTTTGGCGCTTCGCGGCGATACATCATTGCCCGGCCCCCCTCCCCAAGATCATCCATTCAAGGCCATTCATCTTTAGATCATTATTCATCCATGAATGGGGCAATGATGTATCCCCGCGAAGTTTGTTTTTCCCTTTCCCCCTATTTCTCTACCCTGGCAGACCGCAGCGGTCAACCTTTTTCGGCCAATGTAAAAGCACATTCAATCAAACAAAGCAGGCATTCGTAGAAGATTAAAAGGTATTCCTTACAGACCCCCTTCGGATATTTACCGTCATAAGTGATGACAGCTTCCAACCAATCCCGCATTTCCCGATTAACATATTGCCGGGAAAATCGCTTATTGAATTGTTTGACAACTCCCATCGGATTGGCAAGTTGTTCACTATTTAATATGGTGGGTCGATTAAATTTTTCGATTTCTTCTCTTATTTCCACCGTCTGCCGGTTCAACCAATCTTTTTCCTTTTTTGGCCGATGAGCTTTGTTAATTACATATAATGCTTCCGACAATTTCCTAAATTCCTTCCGGAAACGGATTAAGTTTCGTCGCTCCAGGTCATCCTCATAGATACTGTTATTATTGGATATCGCAACATACAGCCAGCGTTTGAGTTCCCTCTTTAGCTCATCCAGTTGGAACGTCTTAAATGCTTCCCGCAGGCTGGACAAAGGTTTACTGGCCGCTTTTTCTGGTAATCGGACAGGCTTACGAATTGATTGCTTATGCTTGCTCATCTTCTTCAGAATATTGGATGAAAAAATAGGTGGCGGCTCCAAATGGATTATCCAAGGATACTTCAGCAAATAGCGATACCGAAATATGGTTGACATAGTATTGCAGAACTTCCTCCGGGGTTAAACTGAAGAAGTCACAGAGAATATAAAAATCCGGCGAAAGATGGAAGGTAAACGATTGTTTCATGCTCCATTGATTTTAAGCAGATCGGAATACCATTCGTCGATTATTTTTTGATATATTTCTGCCTTATTGTTGCAACTACATTTACGCCGGGTAAGTTGGACGATAAGCCTCATATAATATAGGCCCATATCTCTTTTTTCAGGATTAGCAATAGGCTTTATTTTCCCGTCCACGTTTCTCAAATAATACCCGAATATGCTGGAAGCCACCGAGCATTGCTCATTACTGGGTGTGACCACGAAGGAATAAATAGAAATGCTATTTATAAAACTTTGGATGGTCGTTCCACTCCGAATGTCCAACGCCTTACATGATTTTTGAAAGTTTACGGGTAGATCGAGGGATATGGTTCTATTCATGGTAGGTGTTATTAAAGGGAATCGATAAGTTGCATATTTTAGAGTTTCCTATTTGGCATCACTGGCAACCAATGGCAAATGCGGCTGCTGAGTTTCACTATATGAAGCGATTCTCTCTATATAGAGCGATTCCGAAATTGCCTGTAATTCTTTAACCCGTTCCGTCAAAACGGCAACTTTATCCGCAGAAATATCATAGACGTCCTTGTACCGGGAATCGGAGTATGCCTTTTGGAGAATCTTAAATAATTCCTTTTCCTCTTTGGTGATGCAAGGGAAAACGCACATTAACATTGGAGAAAAGTTCTCAATAATAGTCAGCAACCGGAAAAGGTTGTGGGTGTTCGGGCGATAGCCGGTGAATACCCGGATAAGCGCGATACAGGCATGTTCGACGGCCTGATGTAGCATAAACACCGTAAGATCCGGTCGGCCGTAGGTTAGTGAATCGGCAGCCCCTTTCAGAAAATATTGGGCAAGACCATACCATCGGGTCCAGTGGGATTGTGCCATGTCCTTTTTCAGCTTTCCCTTTTCAACGTCGCCAGGATCATTCAAGGCCGTTCTGCCCGCGTCATATAGAAGTATGCCCTTATAGTATAAGGAACAAAAAAACGGCAGTCCGGCAGTCAGCGCGTCATTGACGGAGTTTATTTTATGGGAAATGCAACAGAGGGAAAAAGGCGGAACGCATTTCTGTTCGGCAATCTGAGCAATATCATGTCCGTCGCGTTTTTCCTCCACCGGGGATATGATCAAGAGGTCAAAACTGGGATGGAAATCGTCTTTATACCCCCTTGTGTCCAGGAAACAGCCCCATTCCTGATAATGGCTAATACGGGCACCATAGCAGACGATTTTTTCCGGTTGGACGGCCTGGACAATTTTTTGTAGCAATTCAGCCAAGCACTCTTGTTGTGGTTTCGAAAGGAATTCAATGGTTGTAAGCATGGACTAAGGTTTAATTAAAATAGGATAACAACTTGAACTGTTCGTAGGTATGGAAACGCTATTTATTAAGACTCTCTAAGGCGTTAATTTTAGCTTTCAAAGTCTTGATGATTTCAATTTTTGTCTTCAGCAAATCCAATTGAAGAGCTTCATCATTAAAATAACTGTGATGGGTATTATACAATTTCCCTAATATTTTTGCCTGTTCTTCCGTGAGTAATATTTCTCCCGTCTCAATTCCTATATAGTCATCAACACTGGTGCTCAATTTTGCTGCAACTTTTTTTATAGTATATTGGTTTGTTTCACGGCAAAACCGCATCAAAATGTTTTCCATAATCGTTTAATTTTATGAAGAAAATAGGAAGGTGTAACCGCTTTAAACGGCTTCTTTCCGGTTTTGAGAATGTGATCGTAGCAAGCTAGATCAATAAGAAGGATACTTTGAAGTAACCGGATGCGAGCTTCGTTATCATGCTGTTTTAAATAGATGAATATGTGTTGTAGCAGTGTCTTGAATATGTAGATCCCCGGCCTTTGTTCTTTCGATAGAACGCCGCTCTGGTTCCATAGATCATGTATGACCTGACCGGTTAAATATTCCAGCGTATCTAAATCTGCAAGCCCCGTCAACCTTGCTATGCAGGTATATACGGGGTCACAGTAATGCCAAATAAATTCTTTTAGCTCCGGGTCGATGGCAGGAGACGTTGCGAATTGGGTGCTTACAGGAGGCAGGTTGTCAATCTGGGCTGATGATCCTGGGTTGGTATCCTGGATATTCATACAGCGTAAATTTGGTTGGACGAAATGCTGTTGAAATTTGTAAGGACCGACCCAGGAAAGCAAGGAAAAAAGAAAGACGTGGGTTAGTCCTTACCGTCTGCGAGGGCTGCGACACCCTTGAACCGGAATAAGAACGCCCACGCCGTAACGTGAGCGATTTACCTTACTTCCCGGTTCTATTGAAGGTCGCAGTTTCGCAGAACGAGAATAAAGCAAAAGGCAATGATTAGAAAACACTCAGGCTGATAAAAGTAATGCAAGGCTTCGGCTGTAGCTTTGTTCTGAACCAAATCTTGCATTTATGAAACAGTTAACCCAGGATGTCAGGATTACTCCACAATTAGATAAGGCATGCGGCCTCGATATGCACAAAGACAAGATCGTCGGATTTATATCTGACAAAGACGGCCACAATCAGGAACTGCGAGAATTCGGCACATTTACCCGTCAACTGCACCAAATCAAAGATTGGTTGCTGGAAAATGGGGGCCCTGCCTGTCTGATGGAAAGCACCGGAATTTACTGGATGAGCCTATATGCGGTTTTAACGGATGCTGGTATAAAGGTAACAGTAGCTAATCCGATCCAGGTCAAGCAGATCCCAAAGAGGAAGACAGACAGGAAAGATGCTCGCTGGCTTTGCACACTGTTGTTAAACGGATTAGTTCGACCGAGCTTTGTTCCGGATAGCAACCAAAGAGGACTAAGGGATTATTGTCGGAACCGCTTGTTCTACGATTGGCAACAAACCAAAACACGAAATCGCATCTTGAAGATCCTGGAAGCCAACAATATCAAACTGCGATCGGTCATAAGCAGCATGCACACTGTTACAGCCATGGGCTTAGTTCGATTATTGGCGAAGGGCGTCACCGACAAGGAACAATTGTTAAAATGCGCAAAAGGCAGGGCCATTCCCAAGAAGGAGCAGCTTGCAATGGCTCTGGAAGGAACACTTACAGCTTCCCACTGCTTACAAATGCAAATGCTACTGGAAGACTTCGACCATGTGGAGAAGCAAATTAATCGCCTGGATACACTGATCTCCGGAATTATTAAAAAATATTATAATGAAGAGCTTCAATGTCTGGATAGCATTAGCGGTATCGGCATCAAATCTGCCGAGGTTATTTTGGCTGAAGTAGGAAAAGATATGACGCGTTTCCCTTCAGCAGACCATTTTACCGCCTGGTGTGGAGTCGCCCCTGGGAACAATGAAAGCGCAGGCAAAAGGAAAGGCAGCGCCGTTAAGAAAGGCAACTCCTACCTTCGGGTTGCAATTATTCAGGCATCGTGGGCAGCGGTAAGATTGAAAGACTCTTATTGGCACGCTCTATTTGATCGGCTGCGGAAACGGATGAAAGCTCAAAAGGCAATTGTTGCCATTGCTCGGAGATTGCTGAAGGTCGTTTACAGAACCATCGGCACACTGACTATTTACGAGGAAAAAGGTGTCGCCCATTTTGTGGCAATCCAGGCACGAAACTTACAATGGGTGAGGCCAAAACCTTGAACATCAAATTATATTTTAGCCACCATAGGCCGGTAAGCGTGTTAGATGCAAAATCTGTAAGCAAAAATGCCGATTCGACATAGAACTCAGGCTTTTTCCATGAGAACGCAGAGGAACCTTGTTTTCTTTAAATATATTGCTGCAGCCAGAAACGCACTATATCACGCTCATCGACACTTTTAGAGGAACACGCTTATAATATTTTAAAGTGCTTGCAAAAGTATTACATCTATTTTATGAATCATTAAAAAACACGTAACCTTAATTTTAGTACTTCAAATATACTAATAAATGTATTTCTTATCATTAAAATGATTTAATATGCACCATAAATACTATTTCTTTTATAAGTGATTCTTTTTGCGTTAGTTAGGGCTGAAATTGGGTTTATGCCGATACAAAAAAAGAGATATAATAGAATCAAAATAGTATTACTCGAAAATGAAACAACTAACATAACATTGGCGGAACAGTTAGGAGTAAGTAAAACAACTGTTTCAAAATGGTGTACAAATGATAATCAGCCGACTGTTGAAACTTTATTCCGGATTGCAGAGATACTAGGCGTTGATGTATGCGAATTGCTGGTTAATAAATCGAAAAAGGGCTAAAACATCTTAAGCTATAAACCATTTTTATAATTAGTTGAGCTCTCCAATTACATATATTCCCACTACTGAAGATAGTGAAGCGGATACCTGTCGAAAAGAGGTGACGCCAAAATTATATGCAAGCAGCTGGACAGATGACCTTATTATGGAGCAAAGGACATTTACGCCCGGTAAAATTGTCATAATTGGAAGGAAAGCAAAAAGGAAAAAAGGCAAAAGAGCAGATTACATCCTTCGATATTCACAAAATTTTCCCATTGCAGTTATTGAAGCGAAGAAAAAGTATAAATCCGCAGGTGACGGGATGGTCCAGGCAAAGGAATATGCGCAGATCTTGGGATTAAAGTTTGCCTATGCAACAAATGGCACGGAAATTCTCGAATTCGATTTTATTACAGGAATTGAACGTCCCATTTTAACTTATCCAACTCCGACTGAGTTATGGAATAGACTAAATAATGTTGAACTCGTTAAAACTGAAATCCAGGAAACCTTATTAAAACCATTTTACAGTACTCCGGAAAAGGAAATACGGTATTACCAAACTATCGCAATTAATCGAGCTATCAAAGCTATACTTGAAGGCAAAAAAAGAGCTTTGCTTACTTTGGCTACTGGTACAGGTAAAACAACTATCGCATTTCAGATTATCCACAAGTTGTGGTACAACCGTTGGAACGCCAAAGCTGAATATAGAAGACCAAAGATTTTATTCCTGGCTGACAGAAGTGTCCTGGTTACTGATCCACATGCAAAAGATTTCGCGGTATTCGGTGATGCCCGCTGCCTTGTCCCTGAAGAAGGACTACCCTCAAGCCGGGAAGTGTATTTTTCAACCTACCAATCAATTGCTGAAGATAGCAACAGAATTGGCGTTTTTAGGAACCTGCCTCGTGACTTCTTTGACTTAATAGTAATTGACGAGTGTCACAGGGGTAGTGCTTCTGAAGACAGCAATTGGAGGCTGATTCTTAATTATTTTAATGAATCGGTACAACTAGGTCTAACCGCAACGCCCTTGCGGGACGATAATGTTGACACCTACACTTATTTTGGAAATCCGCTTTACACATATAGTCTTAAACAAGGAATTGAGGATGGTTTTTTGGCTCCTTATATTGTTCACCGTATAGTCTCGGAACCAGATGCTACGGGATGGAGACCAGAAGAAGGTCAAACAGACGAAAATGGAGAAGTTATCCCGGATGGCATCTACACAACCCCTGACTTTGAAAATACTTTGTCTTATTTGCCAAGAACAAGAGCTGTCGCAAAGCATCTTTTCAATTTTATGACAAAGTATGGCCGATTTGACAAAACAATTGTGTTTTGTGTTAACCAGGCTCATGCTGACCAATTTCGACGTGAACTTAGTAACCTTAATGCTGATTTAGTTCAGGAATATCCAGATTATGCAGTTCGCATTGTATCAGAGGAAGGAGATGTTGGTAAAGGGCAGTTAAATAAATTTATGGATATAGATGAAGATATCCCCGTCATAGTAACGACCTCTAAACTATTAAGTACAGGTGTAGACATACCCACCTGCAAGAATATTGTGATTTTCCGAATGGTAAATTCTATGACAGAATTTAAACAGATAATTGGAAGAGGCACCAGAGTGAGGCAGGATAAAGACAAACTTTTCTTTTCCATTTTAGATTATACGGGTAGTGCCACTCGTAATTTCGCTGACCCTGATTTTGATGGTGAGCCGCCACTTATTACAAACGAAGAAATAGACAAAAATGGTGCTACTGTTCCTGGTTCTTATGAAGAGTTCCCAGGGCCTCCGACAACCGATCCGGAAGACGAGGAAGATAAAGACGCTGATATTCCGCGTCCTGATGGTAGTGATAGCCCTCCCCCCGGCAGAAGAAAATACTATGTTATTCAAGGTCAAGTGTCTATTGTCGCTGAAAGTGTGCAAATTCTTGATAACAATGGGAAATTAAAAACCGTACAGTTTACCCAATTTGCAAAGGAACAGATAACAACCATGTTTGCTACGGCAGAAGATTTAAAAGCGCATTGGAGTAATCCCGCAGAAAGAGAGCATATAATTCAGGAGCTAGAAACGAATGGGATCTCCTTCGAACAATTAGTGGAGGTAACCAAACAGAAGGAAGCCGACCCATTTGATTTATTGTGCTATGTAGCATATGATTTGAAACCACTCAGTCGTAAGCAAAGAGCAGATCTGTTAAAAAAAAACAAACCCGATTTCTTTGCACATTACAGCGAAAAAGCGAAAGAGGTATTGAACCTCATATTAGAAAAATACATCGACTTCGGATTGAACCAAATACGCCCAGATATTATTTCAGTCGAACCTATTTCACAAAAAGGAAATGCCATTGAAATCGTAAACGAATTTGGTGGTGTGGATCATTTCAAAAAAGCGATCGAAGATTTACAAAACCTGCTCTACGCAGCATAATGATTTATCTCTATAATGGCAAAAACAAATAATAAAAAAAAACAACCAAAGCAAGAAACCCCTGCGCAAAGACTATCGGGCATAATAAAATCCTGTAGAAATATAATGCGAAAGGATAAGGGATTGAACGGAGATGGTGACAGACTGCCCATGCTTACCTGGATAATGTTTCTGAAATTCTTAGATGATAATGAGCAATTACAGGAACTAAATGCGCAACTGGAATCAAAAAAATATAAACCGGCTATCACGCAACCCTATAGATGGAGGGATTGGGCAAAAAATAAATCCCTGACAGGCGACGATCTCCTTGCGTTTATTAACAATGAAAAGGTAAAAGCGACAAACGGTAAAACGATTACCGGCTTGTTTAATTATCTCCGGTCACTGCAAAGTGAAACGGGAACTGAACGTAAAGATGTGATTGCAACTGTCTTTAAGGGAGTAATGAACCGGATGATTAACGGCTATCTGCTGAGAGATGTTATTAATAAAATCGAAGAAATTCATTTTACAAACAACGAAGAAATAAATACGCTCTCTCATTTGTATGAAAGCATTCTAAAGGAAATGAGGGATGCCAGCGGAGATGCAGGCGAATTTTATACCCCCCGGCCCGTCGTAAAATTTATGGTTGAAATGCTAAACCCCCAAATAGGCGAGACCGTTCTTGATCCTGCATCAGGCACAGCCGGGTTCTTAGTAGAAAGTTTTGAATATTTGAAGAAGCAGGCCAAAACGGTTGAGCAAAGAAAAATACTTCAATCAAAATCAATACAAGGGGGGGAAGCAAAGCCGTTACCGTATCTGCTGTGTCAAATGAATTTGTTACTTCATGGCTTAGAGTATCCAAATATCGATAGCGGCAATTCATTAAGATTTCCTTTGCGTGAAATCGGTGATAAAGAAAGGGTACATATTATCATCACAAATCCGCCATTTGGTGGAGAAGAGGAAAAGGGTATTCTCAATAATTTCCCTGATGATAAAAAGACTGCCGAGACTACATTTTTATTTTTACAGTTGATTATGCGAAAGCTCAAGCGGAAAAAGCCTAATCAAATAGGGGGGCGTGCGGCCGTAGTTGTTCCAAATGGAACCTTATTTGCTGATGGTGTAGCCGCTCGCATTAAGTTCCAATTGTTACAAGACTTTAATCTTCACACAATTGTTCGTTTAGGAGAAGGGATTTTTGCACCCTATACTGACATATCAAGTAATCTTTTATTTTTTGACCACGGAACACCCACCAAAGATATTTGGTATTACGAGCTATTGCCTCCTAATGACCGAAAAAAGTACAGCAAAACGAAACCAATACAAAATGAAGAATTTGACGAACTGCGAGCATGGTGGAAGAAAAGGAAAGAAAATGATAAAGCATGGAAAGTTACAACAAAAGAAATTATAAAATATAATGAATCTGACCAGGTGATTGCCGTAAACCTCGATATAAAAAACCCAAGTAGAAAAGGAGAATTAGAATTTAAAGATCCATATGAGCTATCAATCTCATTAATTGAAAAGGAGAAAGTAATACTCCAATTATTGCAAGAAATAAACAGCTCCCTTTACTCAACAAATAGCAATGAGATATAGTTGGCCAAAAGTGAAGTTAAAAGAAGTATTAACAAGATCAATATTGCTCGAATGTCCCCGTGCGTTTACGCTTTACAAACAAGTTGGGGTACAATTGTGGGGGAAAGGTGCGTATTTTAGAGCAGCTATCGACGGCGCCGATACTAGCTATAAGGCATTTAATAGATTAACTTCGGGCGATATTGTGTTGAATAAAATCTGGGCTCGAAACGGGGCTGTTACCGTAGTTTTTGAAGAATTCGAGGGCAGCTATGTTTCTACGGAATTTCCAGTGTATCACATTAACAGAACCCTCCTAGATGAAAAATGGATGTTTTTTATAACCAAACAAAAATGGTTTTGGGAAGCATGCAATATTCAATCATTTGGAACTAGTGGGAAAAATAGAATAAACCCGGAAAAGTTTCTTTTAATTGAAATTCCTCTTCCGTCATTAAATGAACAAAAGAAAATTATTTCCAATATCGAAAACGTCAATGCAAAAATTGGTAAAATAAAAGAAGTCAGAGATAAGCAAAAAAAAGACATTGCAAGTTTTCTTTTTAGTAGATATACCCGATTGATTGAACGTGCCAACTGGCATCCTATGAACGAAATAGCACCAATTATTAGAAGAGAGACGGTTATAAATGACTACGAGCAGTACCCAGAGCTTGGAATAAGATGTTTTGGCAACGGGACATTTCATAAGCAAGCATTATCTGGTTTAGAAATCGGAACTAAAAAGCTTTTTAGGATTAAGAAAGGCGATTTGATGTTTAGTAATGTTTTTGCATGGGAAGGAGCTATTGCCGTAGCAAAAGCCATAGATGACGGGAGATATGGTTCACATAGATTTATATCGTGTGTTGCTGATGAAACTAAGATACTACCGGAATTTCTATGCTTTCATTTTCTTACGCAAAGCGGATTGGAAGATATCGTTGCGGCATCCCCAGGAGGTGCAGGAAGGAATAAAACTCTTGGGTTGCAGAAGTTAATGAATATTAACGTACCCGTCCCAAGTTTGGAACTTCAAAAAATATTTCTAGCAGAGGTCAAGAAACTGGAAAGTGTTGTTACTTATTACTCTGAAACGATTGAAGAATTAAATTTGTTGTTCGCATCATTATTAGACAAAGTGTTTAAAGGCAGCTTATCAGAATTTTCGCATAATGAAAAGAAACCCGCTTCATTTATAAATAGTGATTCAGAAAGTTTGAATAAAAGTGCTAAAATAGAAAATTATGATAATCTCTATATAAGGGCAGCGATAGATACGTATATCCTTGCATATCTCAAGCATGACAAGCATCTTCACCGGACAAAATTGGAAAAAATAAATCATTTGATTGAATTTCATTGCAAAGTAGATTTGCAGCGCAATCCTATAAGGGATGCGGCGGGACCTAGCGATTATTCATCGCGCATGAAGGTTGAAAGCATGGCTGCCAAAAAGGGGTTTTATACAACTCAAACAACGGTACAAGAAAATGGGTTTAAGGAAATTACATACACATTATTAGATTCGCTATCAGCGAAATTAAAAATTGCCGAAGACTATTTTGGTGAAAGAATTAATGAAGTTAATATATTTCTCAGCTTGATTAAATTACTTAATACAAAACAGTCCGAAGTTGTTGCTACCTTATATGGCTCCTGGAATGATTTTCTCATTAATGGTAAGGAACCAACAAACGACGAAATTATCCAAGACATAAGAAATAATTGGGATATCAAGAAAAAGAAAATACCTCAACCTCTTTGGGACTGGGGATTAAACTGGATGCGTACAAATAACATAATTCCGAAGGGTACAGGAAAATTAGTTTTGCATAAACTAAAACAACCATGATTATATGGGAAAAGATTTATTTGGCGAACTAATATCTGAAGCGCCTGATCCACAGGAATCGTATCTGCGAATAAAAGATGAATCTTCACTTCATGGAAGAGTAAAGCGATTAAAACACTTGCATAAGATCAATCCAGAAGGCATGTCAGTTGGGGCAGACTATGAAACAGCAACCGGATATATTGAGATGCAATGGTGCTTTATTGAAGGATTTTATTTATCAACTATTCTTCTTGCACAAACTCTTATTGAAAAAATATTACATGACAAATTCAACAAGATGGAGTTGGGCAAAATAGGCAACAAAGGATTAAGTGCAATGTTAAAATATATTAGGAAGGAAAATTTGTTAGATGAGTTTTGGGTAAACAAAATCGACCATATTAGGCTTATTCGAAATCCGATCACTCACTTAAAGGAATGGGGGCATGAGCATAGGATCGACCAAAGGTCCATTCATTCGGATATTCCAACGCAAGACTATTTAGAATGTGATGCAAAAGATGCGGTAGAAGTCGCAACGTGGCTAGTCCGCTCAAAAATAAATCAGCTTGTTTGGGTATTATAAGATTGTTCAATAATTCCAATGATAGATTTAATGAAAGAGTTAAACCAAAAATCAGATCATCCGTCGTAATACTCATATGAAGAATGATACTAAGAAGTTTTCCATATTTAAGCAAAGCGAAATATATTCTCGATGCCAGATTCCTCTAATAAACGTAAGACACTTTCAAAAGCGTTGAGGTTTGAGGTCTTTAAGAGAGATAAATTTAAATGTGTGTATTGTGGCGCTTCTGCCCCAGATGTCCTTTTGCAGATAGACCACATCGACCCTGTTTCCGGTGGCGGGACTAATAATATATTAAATCTTGTAACTGCTTGCTTTGGATGCAATAACGGTAAGAGCGACAAAAAGCTGGATGACCACTCATCTGTTATCAAGCAAAGAAACCAACTGGAAGGACTACAAGAAAGACGAGAACAAATTGAAATGATGTTGGAATGGCAGAAGGAACTGTCAGGTATAAAAGATCTATTGCTTAATAATCTTAAAGAATATTGGGACAACCTTACTCCAGGCTTTTCGATTACAAATGAAGGACTAAAAAGAATTAAGAAACTTCTTCTCGAATTTTCATATGATGAGATCAAAAATTCTATGGATATATCAGCTTCCCAATACCTGGTATTTTCAGGAGAGGAGGTTACTGCGGATTCCTGTAAATTGGCATATTCGAAAATTGGCGGCATCGCTAAAATTCGTAAGCAATCCCAGGATAATCCTGACTTAAAAGATCTTTTTTATATTAGAGGGATTTTAAAAAATAAAATCAGAGGCTATTTCGATGGTAGTCTTGCCATAACGCTTTTAAAGAACGCAAGGGAAAAAGGTATCGCTATGGAAGATTTAAGGCATTTAGCCTTAAAATCTAAATATATGGATGATTTTGAGGTAGACATTAATAAGCTGATAGAAAATCTTGATGATATTGGTTTTTAAGATTCGTATTTAAATTCATGGATACATACTACGATGAGTATAGAAGATAAAATTGAATTCCATCCGTGGAAATATTATCTTCCACCCAATGCGGAAGTACTGATTATTGGCACTTTCCCAACAGCATTTCACAACCGTTCATTTGACTTCTTTTATCCAAATAAAACAAATATTTTTTGGAAAATAATATATGCAATTGCTCAAAAAGAGTTAAGCACTGTTGATGACAAGATATTAGCTGTGAAATCTCGAAAAGAAGTACTTGACGTCTTGAAAGTTGCTATTACCGACATGGGTTATTGTATCAAACGAAATGACAATAGTTCTCAGGATGAAAAGCTGGAATTGGTAGAAGCAACGAAAATAATTGATATTCTAAAAAAAACACCGACAATTAAAACAATTATCCTTACAAGCAGTAGCGGTCCTGTAAGTGCCGCAAGATGGTTCAAAGAATATTTGGTTGACAACAAGATCTTCTTTAAAATACCCAAGGGTAAAAAGCCGCAGTACACTGCAATAAGCATAAATGGCACAGAGATTAAAGTAGCCATCCTATATTCTCCGTCTCAGCGGGCGGTTAACCGGATTTCATTTGAAAAAATGATCGCTATGTACAAGGAGGCAATTAGTCAATAATTAGAATCCCGTCCCAAAATTGTATTTTACAAAACGGTTGAAATAGAAAGCTATGATAGATAAGTCTAAATTCAAGGGAACACCCATTGCTCTTATCTACAAGGACATAGTTATTGACCAATTTACAATACTAAAAAAATATGTAGCTAATTTTTATGAACATAACATTGATCGAAAAGGTGTAATTGAAAACTTTATTAAAGAGGATATTCCGCAAGATATTATGGACACTTTAATTGAAGATCATTCAACCCATTCCCAATTTGATCAAATTCTATATCAATCGCTCGTGATATTAACATATTCCAATCTTGAATATTGGTTAAGGAAGATAGCGTTATATTTAGACACGCAAGATGTAATTATGATGGAATTGAAGCAGCAGAAAGGAAATGATATTGAAAAGTCAACAAAAGTCATCTCAAAATTGGCAAATGTTAATTTCTCTCCGAAAGCGAGCGAGTGGGATGAAATATTGGATTTTGCCATCATCAGGAATGCCATTGTTCATAATACGGCAAATGTTTACGACCATCAAATAAAGAAAACGGATATTAAAGACTTTACTGGAAAAGAGCAATCAAGAGTGCGTGTCATTAAAAAAAATAACCGCTTATCTTGGGAAAAAGATTCAGGAGAAATTAAAATTAGCGATTTGAATTACTCACTACGCTTTGCAAATCTTTCGATGAATTATCTTCTATTCACGCTGGATGAGATAGTAAAGTATATTTCGTCGAATACAAAAATGAATTAGCTTTTCTCAATAAAACTGATCTTTAGATTGGTATTTATGAAACGGAGGTGAAAAAATAATTTATAAAGATGCTTTCAATTTCGCTATATATTTATCAATGATTGTTAAAATATCAGGCAAATTATTATTTGGGTAATACTTCTTCATAAATTCAGTAAAGCCTTCTTTTGTTGAGGCATCGGCCCAATCCATCAAAATTAGGCTTGTTAATGGCCGTTTGACCAATTGCTCCGCGAATTGATGCAACGGATAATATGGCACTACGTAGGCAAAAGAATGATCTATTAACCGCTGGTATAAGTCTGGCTTCAAAGCCATTTTCAGATCCCGGGTAACATCGAATAGAGAAACCTCCTGCTGACTATTGGCAAGCGCGTCGCCCAGGTACGGCATACCCTCATCATCGAAAAAAGTCTGCAAATAGTTCATAAAACCTGGCTCCATCTCGTCCAGGAGATCCCGGCTATAGTGGTCATATTCCTGCTTAAACACTTCCAATGAAAAGTCGTCCGGATGCCGGTCGATGACAAATTCAATTAACTTTTCCTCCCGCTGGATGATCTTCTCGATGGAGGGAGGGTACACCTTTCCAGATACCCGAATGCCATATTTGGGTTTCATGAACAGGTCAAACAGATTGGATTTGTATTCCGTTGACCGCCGGTCAAAAGTCAGCCTTATATATAAAGGATACATCAATTTACCATGAAACGAGACTTTTTTGATCCGTTCATTGTGGTAGACCTTGTATGTAACTTGATAAGTTTTCTTCTCATCCATTTTGATCAATTTTGAAGTGTTTTGGTATGGTTCCTCAGAATATTTTCCGGCACCACCTATCAAACAAGCACAAATAAGTACAAAATCGTTCAACGGAGTAAAGTTAACGCAATTAACACTAAGTTTGGAAGAAATATTTGTTTTACCAAACATTTATTGTTATATTTGTATGGAATGCCCTTTCACCAGGGCGCAATTGTGAAAAAGATAAACTGTGAGAAATGGAAAAATTGCCACCGGAAAAGGTAGCGGAAATGCTCAGAAAAGGAGGGATGAATGTATCAGTGGCACAGGCAGCAATTGTCCTGGAATTCCTCCGGAAGTTAGCTGACATCGTAGTCACTAACTACCTGGATCGTCACTGGTAACCGTGTGCAACGAGCATCATTCCGATCAAAACGGCCTGGGAATTCCCTACATTTTCAGGCCGTTTTCTTCAACTTTTAGTAAATTGAATATAAACCTTTGACATGAAAATAGCAGACTTATACATCCGGGTATCAACAGATGAACAGGCAGACAAGGGCTATTCTCAGCGTAGCCAGGAAGAACTGCTTCGCCGTTATTGCAATATTAATAATGTATCCGTTCGTCAGGTGATCTTTGAAGATCATTCCGCCAAGACTTTTAACCGGCCTCAGTGGAAAAGATACTTAATAGACCTTAAAAGACACAAGGGCAAAGCAGACCTTGTACTGTTTATTAAGTGGGATCGTTTTAGCCGGAATGCCGGGGATGCCTACCAAATGATTAATACCCTCCGCAAGTTGGGGGTAGAACCCCAGGCCATCGAGCAGCCGCTGGACTTA
>Ga0105240_10006622_pt1 | contig 17007 bp, 12 predicted proteins | sample KBSC54metaG_FD_80426 | JGI IMG/M metagenome (GOLD analysis project Ga0105240, IMG submission 80426) | Corn rhizosphere microbial communities from Kellogg Biological Station, Michigan, USA - KBS C5-4 metaG | ecosystem: Host-associated > Plants > Roots > Rhizosphere > Soil | place: Michigan, USA...
TCCGGAACTATTGCTGGATCCCAACCAACCCTTAAATATGGAGATACAACCCTTTATCGAACCTATGGACCTTGAGCATATGGGTCCCCGAATCGATGCAACGATTAAGAACCATGGCCTCTCTCAATTTACGTTGGCTCGTTTTATTGGAATCACACAACCCTCGGTCGCCAATGCGTTATATGAATTAAGGCATGGGAAGGACGTGTCGTTATTGACCGTTTTTTCGCTGGCGTGGGCGACCCAAATGAGCATGCATGATGTACTGCAGCATAAACTCGTTCAAGCCGTTTAGGATAACTCTTAACGTTTTAGGCGGCGTAGCGGAAGGAACGAAAACGCCACAATCCTCTTTCGAAATTAAAACCGATCTTCTCAGGCATCCGTAGAATTTCACGGCGAGCCCAGGATAAAAGCTCGCGGGAGTAGCGTTGAAAGGCAGGATCGGATTCGCGCCCAGACCGAGCGCGCATTTTTTCCTTAGTAAATCCCGGTTCCACGGCGCGTCGAAGCGCCACAAAAATATCGGTTTGTAATTGGCTGTGAAAAACTTCATTTAGGCCTGCTTCGATGAGGCCAGGTGTCATCACGCCCGGTTGATATTCTGCTTGCATCGTGCGAATTTTTTCCATTCGATAGTCGGGCAATCGTAGGCTTTTGACATAGGGTTCCAAATTCAACCCTTCCATGCGTGCTTTTCTGACGATATACGCAATTTCCAACGCGTCGGCTTCCGTCTCATCTAACCAGTGTTTTTGGAAAATAACGCGCGCCGCTTCATAGGCTTGAGGATCCAAACGCAGCGCATCCACATCCCACTCTGATTTTGCCACGAGTTCATCGAAAGTGACCGATTTTCGACCCTCGGCGACATACTTTTTTATCGCTGAAGCATCGGGATGTGTTTTAAGAAACTCGAACAAGATCGGCAAAGCGCTTAATTCCGCCGCATCCCGATCCGTTTGACGCTTCAGTAAATGCGTCATTTCATGAATTAAAGTGGAATCCGGATCATTTTGCAGGAAGTAATTAAGGTCCGCCGGGTTATAGACAAATACATGCTGAGACGAAGAAATGCCAATCGTTTGACCCGGCTCTGCTTGATTCGAAAATTTCGCGGTGGCCACGAATTGGTTAAACACCTGAGGCGCCGCTACAACCTCTTCGCGCGTAAAGCCCGCAGGAAGATCGATCCCTTTCAATTCCTCGTCGAAATTATTAAAAGCCTTCATTACTTCCTGTATTTTCCGACGGACAAAGTCATTGTTATTTTTCATGCTCTCCGGAATCGGAGCAATGACAGGACGCGCCGGACGAGGAGACTTAGGAACGGAAATAACGATGCCATTTGGAGTGGGAGTTGGTGCCTTTTGCGGAGAAACCGCATACTTCCATACGACCACACCCATCAATCCAGCGAAAATAATGCCCCCTTCTAAAATGAATGTTTGACGTTTTGTGCGCGCCAGTTGTGCGCTGAGCTCCTGCTCACGAGCGTTATTTTGGCGACGTTCGCGTCGGTCGAGACGCTGCAGCGCCGCAAGCTCATCACGTTGAACTTTCGATGCCCGTCGATAGCGCCGGTCAATGACATAAATGGCCAGCGCAGTGACCAAAACGGCCGCCAAAATTAGCCCATCGCCCCCCATTGCCGCCAGATGCACGGGGGATTCTGTACCCCCTTGAGCTGGGTTCCAAAAATGCTGCACGATCGGCCCCAGCGAAACTAAGGCCCCGATGAAGGCGCGATGTTTCATCTGCGCATGGTCAGGAAAACAAGTATCCGGGCTCGCAAGCGCTTGCACTAAAAAAGCAGGGCCAGAAAAAACGGACGGGCAGGACACGCCCGAACGGGAGGAAAAGGCAGGAACTGCGGCGCTGTTAACGATCAACGAGGCGCAAAGAAAAATAGAAAACATTCGGGCCCCGAATTTTACGGTTGATTCACACATGGAGATAGTGTACTTAGGTCTAATGAAAATCATCATAGGCCACCTGTCTTAAAAAAGGGGGCTTAATTGACCATAAAAATATGAACGGATTGGTCATGATTTATCGTGTGCCATTCCCGCTTTTTAAAGATTAAGCGCTTTTGTACCACTGAGGTAAGAACTTCCGCGTTCATAAAAACGCAAAGGGCGATGCGCTTCTTTGCTGATGCCGATGCGCACGCTCACGCCAACGGGCGGAACAGGTCGGACAGCCGTCCCGAGCCATAGAGGACCTGGTGCGCAAAGATCGACTCCGTCTAGTGTTCGATTAATGCGGAATGCCGTCGCTAATCGTCCGGGTCCGCGCGCCAAATCATAAAGCGCCGCGCCTGGACGCTGACGCTGCATTAATTCAATGCCACTCAAAGGCTCGATGGCGCGCAGAAGAACGCCAGAGCCAACGTCGGCTTCGTCAGCAGATACATTCAATGAAAACCAACAGCCATAAATGAAATACACATAGGCATGTCCGCGTTCAAGAAAAAGCGATTGGTTGCGCGCGGTCTTGCCGCGGAAGGAATGGGCGGCAGCATCTCCCACCAGATAAGCCTCGGTTTCCACAATGCGTCCGCTCATTCGCTGCCCGCGACCGAGATCATGAACCAAGGTTTTACCAATCAAAAACTGCGCTAACGCCGTTGCATGCATCGGCAATTCTGCGCGTCGCAAACGTCGAAGGCGAGATTTCCCAGACATCTAATTAAAGTAGCAAATCGCTGGCACCGCACATCAATTCCCATAGACGTAATGAGGACAGCCGAATACACAATTTTGCTGGGACTCATGGACACTGCATGCTGTTTGGACCTCTATTTTGGCCCATTCGACATGTCAAATCATTTAACGTGCCCATGTATAACGTTTCTATGGCATCTAAATGTCTGACCGTTTTCATTGTGTTATTAATGTTCTTGGGCGTTGGGTCGGGAGAAGCGTATGGCACAATCCAAGCGTTTTTTCCAATTCGCGCTCAGCACACGAACATCTTTTCATATAACAATTTTCAGATGCAGGCGCTGGAATTACGAGAAATAACAATTCGGAATAACCACACGCGCTCCGCTGCATTAGCCGCCTATCGAGCAATGCTTTCCACCGCCGTCTCGAGGATGGTTCAAGGTCGGGCCTATGGACAAAATCGTTCTGATCCTGAGCTTTTCGTCAGTCCGCATCTATGGGCACTTGGCCCCATTCCTTCGACGTTATGGACTCTAGTGCTTATAGGATCGCTGGCGGCCGCACTGGGAATTTTTTTCGTACAGGAAATTCTTCCGCTTGTGTTTTTTCTTTTCTTGATCGGTGGCGTTATGGGCACGACCATGTTGGCTTCAACAGCCCATCTCCTAGGTGCTTTTCTTAGTTATGCCACTTTTACATTTTGGACGGATGAGATTCTTCGCGTTCTAGATCCCGTCAGAGCGAAGCAACCTTGGCGTCTTTTCAGACAAGGTCCCTATTGGGCCCATAAAATCGACGGCGTTTTCCTCATCGGGGTCGTGTTTTTACAGAGCCCGTTCAATCCGATTATCGCCTTCCATATTCCCGTCGGTTTAATACTTATTGTCGCCAGCGTTGGGATTAGAGCTTTAGGGTTCTTCGAAGAATTTTACCAAGGTGTTTTTGGTGAGGAAGCCATCGAGTTAAAGGACAAGACGACATCGAATTCCAAGTCGGTGAATACTTTTTCTTCTTCGTCCGATATAGTGATTGAAACCGTTGGGTTTTCGAATGACGAAGGCCAACGAATTCGCGAAATTTTTCGCCGCGTTTTAGAAGCCATTTCAGAACAAAGGCCGTATTTACGTCAAAAAAAATGGGTTCTCTCCTATTCATCGCGTGCCTCGATTCAATTTCTATCTCCCATTTATTTGGCTGCCGTGGGAATCTATAACGATGACAATGAAATCGCTGATGAGATGGCCATTTCTATGGTGCAAGGGCTGATGTGGCGTAAAGGAATAGTGGGCAAATTTTATTTCTGGCTTCTATCGGAAGAGAGAAGATCCGATCGTCGTATAGCCACATGGGTTGGGCATATTATCAGTAGCGAAGAAAGCCGTATAAGTCTGATTTATACAGCTAAAGCGGGTTATTCGATTGAGAAATATATTGCTCGTTATCAAGATTTGATCAACGAATCGGCGATCGACAGGCACCGATTTTCTATTATCCAACCTCTCAAAAAAATTAAAGACTGGACCACAATTCATCCGTCAACAAAAATATCTCTTTGGAGATTCATGCGTTTAAGTTTAAACCTTTTAAAATGCAAAATGATTTTCGCTTTATCCCCCAACCTCATGGATAACGAGGAAATCGCACGGCACGCCCATCAAACAAAGCTAAGAGATTCTGCTTGATCTCATTTTTTAAAGTGAAAACCCAGGATAATTGAAAGCGCCGCGCAGGAGATGGGCGTCTGCTTCTGAAACACCAGCAGCCCGCAACGCGCTCAACCAAGTAGCAACCACTTGCTGCTGCATATCCTGAAGAATTTTTTCCGCTTCGTCTTTTTCCAGAAGAAACCGGGCGTATTGAGAGAGAATATTTTTGGCGTTGGCGTACCGCCCTTGAGTTCCACAATCCATCGCCAAGTCCCGGCGCTCCTGGGCCATGACCGGAGATGGCGTTAGATCGAAGGCGGGTGATAACTTCCACGCGCGCTCTTTGGCCACCAGCGCATGATTTCGCGGGTGATCATCTATATTGGAGATGAGCGCATTAAAACAAATCCGTCGAAAAAGCTCGCGGGCATCGCGCTTGGGTTCGGACACGATCCTGCGCAATTCCTCCACCAAAAAAATGTAAGACCAGCGTGCGCGATCGGTGACCGAGTCATCCGTACGCAGAATCGTCAGGCCGCTGATCATCCGCGCGCGAGTGTAGCCATGATTCAATTTCTCTCGATCAAAGCGCTTAACGAGTAACACATCGCGATTGCCCACGCGCTGCATGCGGCTTTCGGCCGTGCTAATTCCGCATTCGCGGGCCAGTCGCAACATCGCATGCTCAACGCGCGTGTTGTTCCAACGATCATCGGGCCGATTAAATTTCGCAATCCAGAGCCCGTCTTCATCCTGAACAACCGCCTTGGGCCTAGCCCCGCCCAGAGAGGTTCCTAAAAGTAACAGGTCTTGCACTTGCGATGCGTTAGGGTCATTAGGAATTTCATCTTTCAGCAGCGCATCGGCTAAATCTTGCAGCTTAGCCAGATCCAAGGTCTGGTTATATTTTCTTAGCGGCGCCGGGGGCAGCCGATTTAGACCAAAGCCTAGAGCTCCCGCACGATCATCCGGCGAATGGAGAAGGTAATCCATTTCGCCAAGTTGGCCTTGGCCCGTATGTTTTTCAATGATGCGTCGTCCCCAATAATCTGGACCCGCGTCGCGCAGCGCTCCGAAGACGCCGTTCAGTTGAACCGTCTCATACGTTCGCGACGATAATTTGAGTTCGACTGGATCAATTTCGGTGGCCTGTCGGTTCTCAAGGTAAGAGCGGCCATACACAAATCGTCCCAACACCGGACCTCGGGACGTCGGAGTAAGGACAAATTTTCCGGCGGTCACGGGCGTGGTTTGTCCGGGAAGCGTCATATATACAAAGCATTCTGTAGGCGAATCCTTAGAAGTCATTTGTCAATTCATTGGATTTGCGCGCGCGCTTTGGCTGATCGGCGTCCGCCAGAGTTAAACCCTGTTCATCATTAGCGGGATTGGCGACATTTTCCAGCGGTTGCAACAAATCATAAGCCCACAGAAGAGCGGTATAGATGCCGATGCCCGTAGACGGTTTCCCTTTTTCCGCATCCCTCACGGCGCGCGGACCGGTACCTATTTTTTCCGCCACTTGGGCAATGGTCTGATGCCGGCGTAGGCGCGCCGTACGTAGGGACGCGCCTAAATGCTTAAGCGCTTGCTCTACCAGAAAGGGAGGATTCTGCAATAAAGAATTTCGAGCCATATATGCTTTTAAAAGCATATATTAATTTCATTATTTTGTAAATCTTATGCTTTAAAGAGCATATAAATCTATTTAATATACTTTTTAGAGCATATATATTTAGATGCTCTCTGCCAAATAGCGCGTGTCGCAGAATGCTGGCGACCCCTACATGTCTATCCAAGCCGATCACAAATGCGGGGCTTTCTGCTATCTCAAAAGGAAAAAATGAACCAGCGTCCCCTGGATCTCTGGAGAATCCTTCAGTAGTTAAGCGGAATCCCGGATGAGAAGACGGCCTGGAATCGATCGGGCAATAATGCCTTTTTGTTTTTTTTCGATTAAATCAAGCAACAGGTTCATGCCCGCCGCGGCCATCTCTTGAATCGGCTGCTCGGCGCTGGATAGACGGGGCGTCATTAATTCCCCGGCATTGAGACCATCAAACCCCATCACCGCCACATCTTGAGGGCAACGTAGGCCGGCGGCCTGGATGGCCTGAATGGCGCCCATCGCCATTTCGTCATTCGTGCAAAAGATAGCGGTAGGTGGAGACTTCTCCTGAAGCAACTCCAACGTTTTGCGGTAGCCGCCCGGGCGCGTGTAGTCGCTTTGTCTGATTAAACGCTCAGAAATTAATAGCTGATGGTCTTTCATCGCCCGCCTATAACCGTTAAAGCGCTGACGAGAATCGGCAAAATCTTGATCGCGATAAATCAGCGCGATTAAACGATGACGGTTTCTTATTAAGTGACTGACGGCCTCATAGGCGGCTTGATCATGGTCAAACGAAATGGAACTGAGCGCTGTTGGCGACTGAAGGGAGGTTCCGAGAACGACCAAGGGGCGCTTCCACGACGCCAAATCAGCCAGCATTTCATGACCTGCTGGATCGGCATGCTCCCATTCGCACGATACATATTGACTCCAGACCAGCAACCCATCCAGGCTCTGCGAGAGTTCTTTGGGCGTTAAACGGGCGAGGCTTTTTTCCTGGGTCGGAAATACGACTCTGCAATTGTAGGCATCACGAATCTTTAAGATCTGATGGATCCCGGCCAGCGTCTTAATTAAATGCTCATTATAAAAAAGGGAATTAAACATCGTCGGAAGCACCACCCCTACGGTGTGACTGCGCCCTAAGGCCAAGGCCCGCGCCGTGGGATTCGGCGAATAACCCAAACGTTTCGCATGCGCTTGAATCTTCAGGCGGACGGCCGGAGAAATAAGATGGGCATGTGCAGGGTCAAGCGCGCGCGAGACGGTTGTATGAGAGACCTTCAATGCTTTAGCGATTTTCCGTAAATTCATTATTTATTTGTTACCGGGTGCAGGTATACCTACACAAACCGGCCTAACAGACTATACAGAATTGGGCCTTCTCGTTTTGGTATTTCATGATACAGTTATGCAACCGGTAACATTAAAACCGGAATCGAAAGGCGGACTTGCTTATGAATGGTCACTGGCCCTTGCGTTGCATGATTGGTCTCATCAGTCTTCTGGAAGCTTTTTCTATATCTCAAGCCTATCAAGCCATTACCAGTCAGGCCTTTCATTCCAAAGCGGTATTAGACGGGCCCGGTCAAGTTGAATTCAGCGTGGAATTTCGCAATCGTTCGGATAACTCCCCGGCATCGCAGATGGCTTGGAACAATCTTCAGCTCCCGGCGGGCTGGACGACCTCCGACACCTACCTCGTGCTTCATTCGACGCTAACAGCGTCGTCGGGCGGCATCATGATTTACACCGATAATACAGCGCCTTCGGCAACACCAAAAAAGATCGCGAGTGGGGTCTTTTCCGCAGCGGGTCTCGTAGACAATACGAACCCCGACAATCGAACGCTCCCTCTGGCTTGGTCCATTGTCGATGCGACAACGCCAGCCCTGGGCGATGGAGCACCACCGTCCGGATTCATTGTCGCGGACGATCCAGAATTTGCGACGTCACTTCATTACACAGGCCAATGGTTCCTGATGAAGGATCCGGGATCTCCGAATCTCTCGGGGTCCCAAGCGGAATCACGCGGTAAAGTTATTCCAGGGGAGAGTTATGCAACGGTGAAAAACGCACAGGGCATTCACTTTAGTCATTTCGCCTATACCGGTTATGTTCCGACACAATCGCCCGACGTCATCATGCTCGAAGCAAACTTTACCGGAGCGACAACGCCTAATACGTATAGCGCGCAAATTTATATTGAAGCCTATACGAACTAGTAGGGGTCGCCAGCTGGCGACCCTGCCTATCAGGTTGGATTCCATTGAAATTCCATTGTCAGGGTCGCCAGTGGCGACCCCTACATGTCTATCTCAAAAGGAAAAAATGAACCAGTGTCCCCTGTGCCTGGTTTTTAGTCGTTGACTTCAGCATAAGCCGACTTTATACTCGCCTTATGGTTTTGGGATTACCTCCTGTTCTTCCGAGCTCATCGACTTGTAAATTTCAACAAACCTTTTTTAATAATGAGAAAAAAAACGTCTCCATCGAGGATGGACCGTCTACGATTGGTGAGCATGAAATTCATATTTGGGCCTTTGTCATCGATCCTACGGCTGAGGTTCCCTCTAAAGATGATGTTTCGCCTGAAGAATGGCAGCGGGCCGCGCGTTTTCATAAAGAATCCGATCGTCGCTTTTATTTAGCGGAGCGTAGTCTCCGTCGGCGCCTCTTCGGGCACTATTTAAATATCGATCCCCGAATGATCCAAATGTCTCAGAACTCGACAGGTAAACCTTTTTTCACCCAGCCACAAGATCAGTGGTTGCGGTTTAATATTGCGCATTCCGGCTGGCGCATTCTTTATGCGCTTGCGCGCGACCGTGAAATTGGCGTGGATATTGAAATGCATGATGACCATCTACTCTATTCAGACATGGCACAAGAAACATGGCTGCCAGGGATTGGCCAGATATTAAAAAGTGTAGCGCCTGCAGAACGCGCAGCCGTATTTTTTTCACAATGGACGCGGATGGAGGCGCAGGTCAAGATGACGGGCGAAGGTTTAAGTCATACAAAACATTCTGCCCTAGGGAGGTCGGAACTCTATGATCTAGCATTGGGACCGGATTGTTCGGGCGCTGTCGCCATCGAACGGCGTCCTGCCGTCCAGTCCACGGATAACGCGCTTTATCTTTTCCATGGCCGAATTTAATAACCCTCTGGCGCGAATCCCTAATAGTCCATCGGCTCTTGTAGATGGAGGTGCGCTCGATCCTAAAATAACGTTGCCTAAGACGCTCCTCCAGGTTTTGCAGCGCACCGTTCAAAATCACGCCACGCATGGACTGATCTACTTGCAGGCCGATGGTTCTGAAATCACACAAAGCTATCCAGCGCTTTTTGCGGACGCCTGCCGAATCGCGGGCGGACTGCGCCAAAAGGGCGTTTTACCTGGCGGTCAAGTCCTCATCCAATTGGACCTTGGGCAAGATTTTTTCCCAACGCTTTGGGGCTGCCTTATTGGCGGATACGTACCGGTTCCAGTCTCGATTCCAAAATCGTATGAAGCGACCCATCCCGATATTGTCAGACTACGACATGCCTGGGAAACTTTACATCGACCGCTCATTGTTTCTACCACCAAACAGATCCCATCGTTAGTATCCGCCACGCAAAAAGGAGATTGGGCCTCATCCCTGAACATTATTTCGGCAGACGATTTGAGAAAAGCCGATCCCCTATCGCCTACGCTGACAGCTCAGCCGGAAGATCTCGCGGTCATGATGTTAACGTCGGGCAGCACAGGTGCGCCAAAGCTAGTTATGTTAAGTCATCAGAACGTGATTCATTTTTGTGCAGGAATACAAGCCAAGAACCAATTGACGGCCGACGATTTAGCGTTCAACTGGATGCCACTTGAGCATGCCGGATCGCTTCTGATGATTCATTTTGCCTCTCTATTTTGTGGCGCGCCGCAAATTCATTCCATCAACACCTATATTCTTGCTGACCCCTTACGCTGGCTCGATGTAATGAACCACCATAAAGTTCGAATCACATGGGCCCCTAATTTTGCTTATGCGCTGGTCAATCAAAGGTCTGAGGAAATCGCCACGCGTCGATGGGATTTATCGAATCTGCGATTGGTGATCAATGGGGGAGAAGCCGTGGTGGCATCCACAGTACGGCGTTTTTGCAAATTGCTCGAACCGCACGGCCTGCGATCTTCCGCTGTCACCTCGGCATGGGGAATGTCGGAAACAAGTTCTGGCGTCGCCTTCAGCGCGTTCTCCCTTCAAACAATGAGCGATTTAGATCCCTATGTCGAAGTGGGTTCGCCATTACCCGGCCTTTCCTTTCGCATTGTGGATAAGGATAATCGCCTGCTAAAAGAAGGCGCCGCGGGCCAGCTGCAAGTGCGCGGCACGATGGTGACCAGAGGCTATTTTGAAAATGAGGCCGCCAACAAGGCCTCTTTTACCCCTGACGGCTGGTTTAATACCGGAGATTTAGCGCTCATCCGCGCCGGAAAGCTGACCATTACCGGTCGGGAGAAAGATATTCTCATTATCAATGGCGCCCACCGTCATCCGCATGAAATTGAGTCCGCCGTTGAAGAGATTCCCGGCATCGTGACTTCATTTACAGCGGCTTGCTCTGTGCGTGTCGATAAGGCGGAGACCGATCAGCTCGCCATTTTTTTCCATACGGGGATGACAGGCCCTGATTTATATACCCTGCTGCAAACCATTCGCAGTTTGATTACAAAACGTTTCGGCACAACGCCCGATTTTCTAATTCCTGTACAGCCAACAGCAATCCCCAAAACAGAGATCGGGAAAATCCGTCACGGCGATTTAAAAAAACGTTTCGAAGCCAATGAATTTGCCGATATTGTGCAACTGATAAGCCTTAGTCTTAACACACAGCCAACAGCCGTGGAAAAAGCGGCGAAAATAAATGAACCGCAGACTCTGTTGCAGAAACAAATCGCAAGCATTTGGCGCACCGTTTTAAAACTGGGTGAAAAACCCCTCGGGATTGACGACGATTTTTTTGACCTTGGTGGTCATTCGCTATTGGCGCTCCAAGTGATTGGACGTCTACAAAGCGATCTTAAAATTTCATTACCGCCGCAGCTGCTGCAAAATGTATCGACGATCGCGCGTTTGGCGGCAGCGATTGAAGCGTTGCAATCGGCCCCAGCGGATGCGGGGCCCTCACCAAAAATAGAAATGACCGCTTCGATGTATGGCGGCCATTCCATACCGGAGAACTTACAACCGACCGCTTTTGGTGGTCGCCGTGCGCTCAACTATGCCGAGCGTTGGATGGTGGATGGTCTAGCCGTGGCCGATATTCCTGGGAGTTTTACGGTCATAGAACTCGATATGAGCGCCGCTTTACGGTATTTAAAGCCGCTTCAGAAAAAAAATATTTTTATCAATGAAACTAGTTTTCTGGTTCATGCCATCGCGAAGACTTTTCAGCGGCTACCCCATTTGCGGATGGTTCTTAGCGGTTACGATTGCTACTATCCTTCGCATGTTGATGTAGGCTTGTCCGTCGCCGGCGAATCGTTTGTTGCGCCAACGATCATTCTCAAGGCGGCAGAAACGAAAAGCCTAGAAGCCTTGGCTCAAGAAATAGAAAAGCAAATTCCCGTGGTTCAAAAACGCGATCGGATTGTTCGCGAACGGCTGAGCCGTTGGGGCCGACTCGTTCCATTTGGGTTCTTACGTCGCGCGTTATTTCACTTACTTGCCAAACGCATTCAACCACGCATGACTTCCGCTGGGACGGTTCAAGTCACGGCGTTGCCCGCTCTGGATATTATTGTTCCATTACGGATCGGAACATCGATTGCTATGGGTATAGGAGGTATAAGAGAACGCGTGGTTTTACGTCAGGGCAATATGGAAGTCCGCCAGGTCCTGCAATTATCCTGTGCTTTTGATCACGCGGTATGGGATGGAATGTGCGCCGCGACGTTTATGTCAGAATTGAAAACAATCGTCGAAAATTTCACCTACCAGGAAATTTCCTGACGATCGCGCCAGAATTTCCCCGTCACATTCGTCGGGGCATCCGTGGCCAGCCAGACAATCCCAGACGCGCCTTCTTCCGGTGTGCGCGGGGCATTAGGTCCGCCCATTTCTGTGCGACACCACCCCGGACACACGGAGTTAACGATAATATGATCGTCCATCAAGGCCGCTGCCAATTGGCGAGTGACGGCGTTAAGCGCTGTTTTTGAAATACTATAAGCGGGACAACTATTACCCATGTCTGCTAACGCACCCATTCCACTTGAAACGTTAATAATGCGCGCCGGCCCGGGTTTTGCTTTTTTTAAAAGCGGCGTAAAAGCACGCGCCACTAGCAGAGGACCGATAGTATTGGTTTCGAATGCGTCCCGCAACATCTCGGGCGGAGTATCCACGATTGTTTTAGAGGGATCCGGAAAAATCCCGGCATTATTGACTAAAACATCCAAATGATCCACAAGTCCAGCCACCTGCTCAGCGGCGCTGGCCAAAAGAGACGAGTCATTCACATCCATGACGACAAAATAAATATTGCCTTTCGTCTCCTGGGCTAGAATTTCTGCGGATTTTTTCCCATCGGGTCCACGCCGTGACGTTAAAATCACGTCATACCCCTTCTGCAGAAGTTGGCGTGCCGTTTCCATCCCTAAGCCACGATAAGCCCCTGTAACAAGAGCTGTTTTAGCGGACATTCATAATCCCCTTTTTCATTAGTATATCAACCGAGAGACGACGCTTTTTTGTCTAAATAATGATCAATGAGTCGTGGTAAATAAAGAGCAGGTGTGGTACTGGAAAGTCCCTGGGCGACAAAGTAACGCGTGCTTTGCTCGTTGTCAAACATCTGGTCTTCTTGCAAATAACTCAACAAAAAAGGAACACTTTTCAATTCGCGCTGCAATTGGGCGGGCAATATCCGACTCAGTGTAGGAAGTACAAGCGAAATCCAGCGAGGATTGATCGGCTTCAGTGTCGGTAAACGTCTGCCGCGATTGCGCGCCCTATCGCGGGCTAATTGAGCAACGGCTGTAAGTAGCAGACTGTGCTGAGGTCCTGCGCAAAGATGAAAGATCCGGCCGATGGTGGCCGTATCATGGCTGGAGATGAGAATCGCTCGGGCGACATAGTCTACGGGAATCGTATCCAAACGCAAGACGCCCAGTTGAGGAATGATCCCCCAGGAACGGGTGCCTAGGAGAAATTCAAGTAAATAATAGAACACTTGGAAGTGAATGAGTGCGCCTGTGCGACTGTCACCCACGACCATACTGGGACGATGAATGGTGACCGGAAGTCCTTTTTGGATCTCTGAAAGTACGCGGTCTTCGGCTTCCGCTTTCGCCGCTTCATAGGTATTGCGAAAATGACGCGGGTCGGGCAGAGGCGTTTCTGGAACAATTCCATCACGATGGCCACAGACGCCGACGGTGCTAAGATACTCACCTTTAACAAAAATGCCGTGCGGTCGGGCCGCTTTAATAAAATCAACCATCTCTTGCATCGTGGTCACCGCATCACGACGCGCATTTTCTAACGATTGATTGAGCTTCACATTTCCTGCCGCATGAATAAAATGTGTCGTTCTTCGTATTTCGCGTTGGTAGTCGTTGTCGTTCATGCCGAATCGCGGCTGCGTTAAATTTCCCGAGATGACCGTCATACGGGCATGAAGAGCTGGATCCTCAGCATCCAAACCCAGGAATACAAACACTTCGCGCAGACGATCCGTGGCTTGTTTACCCGTACGACTGTCGCGGATGAGAAGCGCGAGAGTCGTCGATGGTTCTTCTAATAAAGCCGCTAAGACCCTACTTCCAATCGCTCCGGTGGCCCCCGTTAAAAAAACATGACGTTTCCGATTCGTTGCAATATCGTTCATAGAACCTTTTCGTAGAGAGGAATGATTGAACTCCCATAATGTTCTGCAATGATCTGTCGCTTTAATTTAAATGAAGCCGTGAGTTCTCCGCGTTCGATAGAAAAGGGTTCAGAGGCAATCGCTATGGCACGCACGTGTTCATAAGCGGCAAGCGTCGAGTTTAAACGTTCAAATTCTTGTCGTAATAAATCCAAGACGGCTTTGGAACGATCATCACGTTCAACAGAAGGCAACGGTTCACCTTTCAAGCTTAACGCTTTTTCAACGGCCGCCCGATTAAGCGTCAGGATCGCGCTTAGATAACTTTTCCCTTGCCCGACAACGACTATTTGATCGATGTAAGAACTTTGGCTGTAGACGGCTTCGACGCGCAGAGGCGAAATGCGTCGGCCCGTCGATGTTTTGATTAAATCGGAGTTGCGGCCAGATAAATAAAGAAATTGTGCTTCATCAAATCGGCCGAAGTCGCCGGTAGCATAAAACCCATCTACTCTTTCGGCTGCCGAAGATTCGGTATTCATGTACCCGGAAAAAAGACCCGGTCCGCGAACCCAAACTTCTCCCTCCGGCGAAAGTTTAACTTCATTAGGTGGAAGAATTTTCCCGACCGATCCGAGGCGAAACGCATGCGGACGGCTAATGGCCATCGGAACAACGTTTTCGGATAACGCATACGCTTCGAGTAAAGGAATACCAATGGCATGAAAAAATTCCAAAACGGGCAGCGGCGTTGGCGCTGATCCGGTGAGGCAGAATCGAATGTTCGCACCCATCAGCTTCCGACGAATGGTTTTAAAAATTAAAAAGTCTACAATGCTTACGATGAAGGAGCGCCACCAAGAAGCAGGAACTTTTTCTTGTGCGCGAAGCGTTCGCCAACCTCCATAGTGAAGCGCCCTTTCAAAAAGAGCTTGTTGCCAGGGACTTTTTTGCATGACAATTTTTTGCAATTCGTTATAGACCTTTTCATAAAACCGAGGGACGCCAATAAAAAAACTGGGTTCGATTTGACGCACCGTGTCCATGATCGTTTTAGGATTGTCAGAGAAATAGATCTTTAGCCCAATCATCACCCCAGCTAAATTAACGATGCGCTGAAAAAGGTTCGCCAAAGGTAACCAGCAAATAATAGATAAGCCAGCGTTGATTTGAGGGAAGGCGTCGCCAATCGCACGACAAGCCGTCAACACTTGTCCATGGGTATAACAAATTCCTTTCGGTGTTCCGGTTGTTCCTGATGTAAAGACAATGACGGCCGGATCCGTGTCCGTCACGGGTGGCGGCGCAAAAGGAATTGTGGGATTATTTTTTGTTTTTCCGTCTAGGTAACGAAAGCTTGCCGCAAGTTTCAAATTTTCGCCACGCTGTAACATAACGGCGAAGATTAAGGGGTTCTTTAAAAAGGGGACTAAACGTTCATACAACGCCAAATCATCGATGATGAGGGCCTGGATTTTCGTCTCTTGTAAACAGTAAAGCAATTGATCGATGTGGGCATGGGGTTCTAATCCCACGACAATGCCGCCGGATTTTAGAATCGCTTTGTCCGCCCATTCCCATTCTATCGAGGTGGTGGCGATCAAGCCAACGGGAGCGCCTTGGACAAGGCCCCAGGCTTGAAACTGCGCTGCCAGCTCATCAATAGAGCGTTGAAATTCTTGATACGTCATCGAACGCCAGGTACCGTCTTGAGCCACCCAGAAATAACCGGCTTCTGTCCCATTGGTTACGGCGCGCGCATCGCTCACATCTGAAATAGTCCGACGGAGTCCCATTAGGGGTGAAAGGGCTCTACGCCATAGCGTCCGGGTGCCAAAATCAGATTAGGGTCAAGGGCCAACTTCAAACGGTGCGCCAACTCTTTATAGTCAGGAGCGGAATCTAAAAGTCCCGGCATGGATGCAACACCTGCACGATAGGGTTGATACCCTAATGCCAATGTGACTTCACACAACTTCTTATGCAAGGCATTGGCCCGCGCTGTTTCTTCAGGATCCTCCTTAACGAAAAAAATTCCCATCAACGTCACCAATGCTCGAGGGTTGATCAGCAGGAGGGTCATGCAGAAGTCCATTCGATAGTGCTCATACCAAGGCCGACAGGCGTCACGCACAATTTTAAAATGTTCCCCCGTAAAAGGAATGGCCGGAGCGTGCCACATTTCACCACAGTGGTCGCGGGCCGGATTAAGTCCTTGCGCAGGCGCAGCGTTCGCGGACTTACAATAGGCATACCGAAGAAAATATTCCGTGGGAATTCCCTTTAACAAATTGTGCTGATAAGGACCCATCTGGGCATATTCCAGCGATTTGCCGAAAACCTTTCTAAAAAGTTTTGCGCCGACGGCTCCGATGAAGGACGTTTGATGTGTGCTTAACCATGTCATCATCTTTTGGGCTATCGCCATCTTTGGGTCCGTCATGAATAGAATCGTTCCATGTGCACTAAGCTCCCGCTTGATCAAGGATTTCCAAGCGCGGATCTCTTGAGGGGCGCCATATAATCCACAGTTGAACGTCCAAAGCGCGACACCAAATCGGTCACATAGATGACCCTGTTCATCCTTCGTTAGAGGCGCGGATTTTTTAGAATAATCGCGATAATACGAATGGAGAATCATCAAAATAGCATTGTTATTTCCGGCGTGAATATTGCTTCTAATAACCCCTTTTAACGCCAGACGCCGTAACGCATTCAAAGCCGGCACCACGTGTTCTTCGTCATGAACTTCAAAAAGCATCGAGCTGAAAGATTCTGGCGCCGGCATAAGCCAAAAGCCCGCCTTGGTGACGATTCCAAAATTGGACTGGCTGAAAAGTCCCTCTAGATAGGGTCCCGTTCCCCATTTATGAGTGGTCCATGTTTTGGCTCCCGTGGAAGGGCTGGCGCCGGTACAGACCCGTTCACCCGTAGGCATAACCGCTTCGAGACCACAGAGATTGGCAAAATGATCGCCATAGGGTGTCTCGCCCAACCCACGTTCAAGAGCATTCCCCAGTACGCTTCCCTCGGGCGTGCTATCGGTTGTGTCGGTCCATAGGTATGGATGGTTTTCTTTGAGATAGGTGTTGAGTTGCCCATAGGTTACGCCGGGCTCGATAATCGTGTAAGCCAGTTCTTCGTTGACTTCTAAAATTCGGTTCATCCGTTCCAAAACAACAATCAATGCGCCTGCATGCACGGCCGTGGCTGCCCCATAGCCCCA
>Ga0105240_10006624_pt1 | contig 17004 bp, 29 predicted proteins | sample KBSC54metaG_FD_80426 | JGI IMG/M metagenome (GOLD analysis project Ga0105240, IMG submission 80426) | Corn rhizosphere microbial communities from Kellogg Biological Station, Michigan, USA - KBS C5-4 metaG | ecosystem: Host-associated > Plants > Roots > Rhizosphere > Soil | place: Michigan, USA...
CCGAGGAGGATGATGGCCACCAGGCCAGACACCGCGCACGATGCATACAGAGCCTGAATTGATATCACTCCCAATAGGGGATTGGAGTTACTGAAGGGCGCGAAGGGTCTGATGTCTGAATGCATCATGCTGTCTAACAGGATATGCGAAAAGGTGCCCGCCGTCGCACCGATCGCGACGGCTCTCAGGCCGAGATGTTGCCAGTTGAAGGGATCGGGTAATCGCAAGTCCTTGGCGGCTCGATGGCTCACGGCGAAGAGGGCCGTGGTCCAGATCGCAACGAGGGCAGCCCCGACGTAGGTATGGAAGAATCGATGAAGCGGATACTGTTGCGTCAGGATGTAATACAGCGGCTCGATGTCCATCAGCACGTGCGCCGCACAGAAGGCCAGAAAGCTCACGTATCTCGGCGCTGCTGCGTGGATGGCGGCACCGGGTCCGAAGTGAAACGGCGTAATCGGCATGAGGAAGTACAGGGTAGCCGAAAATCGGACGCGGGGTGAAGGAGTACCCTGGCGGATGTGTCCGGTTAGGGTCGGGATCCATCCTTCGGTCGAGGCGATCGGGGAGTCGATCCGTGCTCGGCGCTGCGCGCCCGGATTCGACGGTTCGGCGAGGTGGGATGCATCCCTTGGGGCGATCCGACCTGGCTGTGGAGACGAGTGCTGTGGCGGTCGCGTAGACTGGCCTCACTTGGTTGCTTCAGATTGAACCCCATGGGCGAACGCATACGTTGACTATGTTGCCGTCGAGCTGCCTGTTACTGTGGCTGACCGCATCAGTCACAACGGCGACCCAACTACCGCCTGGTCCCTTGCCGGAAGTCCGGACCCCGGACATCGGATATCGGACCGTGGCAGAGGCTTTAGCGGCTCTGCGCGCTCGCACCGATGTATCGATTTCAACGGTGCGCGGATGGCTGATCGTGACCGATGATGCAAATAGGACAGTCTGGTCTTTCGCTCCAGACACCTACATCGCGCATCCCGCCGTTGTGAAGCGGTCGGTGTACCCCTCCGCGGGTAGGGGTTCTGTGATTCACATGTCGGTACTGTGTGAGGCCAGCAAAGAGGCCTGCGACCAGCTCGTGCGTGAATTTGACGCAATGGATCGGCGGATTTGATTAGATCATGTTGGACTCCGGGCCGGGAATTGCTTTGATGCTCGCATGCCCGTGACTCGATCCGCTGGGGCGATCCGGTCGGAGGGGCGGCGGCGGCGCTCAAGAAGTCCGTATCCGGAGCCCGCGGGTGAGGTATCGACGCGGTGGTGAGCGAAGGGATTCGGGAGGCGCAGCGGGCTGTTTCTGTACTTCCTGCCCGTGTAGGATGATGTTACATCGCCAGGGTCAGGGTGATAGGACGATTATGGGGTACTCGATCACATGGTGCGCAGTCCGTGATCAGGCAGCGCAAGCACTTCTGCAGAGATTGGCGTTATCGGCCACCGGGAAACTGGAAGAGGTTCCGGAATCTCCGATCTCGATGGCGCGGCTCGATACGGGCTGGCGGATTGTCTGGTACAACGGATACGAGTGCCCCTTTTTGCGAGCGCAGGATCTTCACGATCTCTCCAAAGATGAGGATGTGCTCCTGTGCCACGTTGAAGAGCATGTGATGGCGAGCTCCTGCGAGATGTGGTCCCATGGAGCGCGCAGTTGGTGGGTGTCGCACGAAGGAGAAGAGGGTCCCAAGGGACTGTCGATCGAGGGGGCATTGCCGAAGTTCTTCCCCAGGATTAGGCGAGAGATGGAAGAAGCACAGCACGCCGCGGGCGGAGACGATGCAGATGTCGATTATATTTTCGAGATTCCGTTGAAGTTGGCGGCGCAGCTCGTGGGCTTCAAGCACGACGAAGACTATGCGCATGTGGTTGGCGGTCACTTCGCCGTGCTATCGAGGGATGGAAGCAATGAGCCGCGAAGTATTCTCCGCCGGCTGTTCGGGAAGTGAGCGACGTTAAAGTCACGTGCGGCAAGATCGCGCAGGTCGTCAATTCCTCTATTCGCGAGTGAAACGCACGCTGAGCACGCCGCTCCGACGCCGCCTCGGCGCACTCGTCCAGCAGCATTCCAAAGCGCTTGGTAGCCCTCCATAGATGAAGGCAGATCCAGAGAGGGGATTTCCCCCTGGGCTTGCTGTAGTGGGGCTGACATTGCCTTCGACGATAGATAGGTCCGACGGGCGCGCGCGTTGGGCAGACGGGACGGCGACGATGTGGGGCTGGGCTCCCGGAGTTGGAGGTTGGGCGAGGTAAGGATCGGTTGGATCAAGTTCGCGGCGAGAAGTGGTGGAGCTCGCATCGATGCGCAGGGCGCAATGGAATCCGTCGCAGGCTTTGCCAGCGAGTGGCTGTTCTCACCTGCCGGTGCCTGAGTCTCGAACCTCTGGGGCGATCCGGTCGGAGAGGGCGGCTGCGGACGTCGGGAAATCTGGTTCGGCCGCAGGCCGCGGATGTGGTGTTACGTTAACCTACACTTGCCAGGATGTACGTACTGTGCGACTGATTTGGGGATGTGATTCGGGAGGCGAGGCGGGCGCTCACGCTTTGTTGACCGTTTTCTACGCAATAGCGCTGGAGAAGTATGGACCGGGACCCCTACTCACCCCCCACTGTGCCAGTTGCAGACCCAACAGCCGATGAGTCGGTGATCGAGCCTCAGCCAACTAAAGGAGAGCGAGGTTTGGCTTGTCTGTTGCTGGTTGGGGGAGCTTTGGGAATAGGTCTGAGTCTCTATCTGGCCACCCTGGTCTTGCGCTCGGGCCCCATCGCCAGTCTTATTGCGTTGCCCCTCGTCCTGCTCTTTGTCTGGTCAATGTTTACCGGTTTTCGTTTATGGCGCGGTCACAACAGTGGAAGGAAATGGGCGGCGATCCTGTTCGCCATGCAGATCCCGATCCTCACTGTGCCGGGTTTCAGTTACGAGTATTACACCGGGCTCTCGGTCAAGGTAATCGGGGGTCATGTTGACAGACCCGTTGCCTTTTCTCTGGGCTCCAATGGCAATCTCCAGGTGTTAGATCCACGAGTCACTGATTCGGCCTACGGCCTGAACCTCTTCGGGCTCGCAGCGACTGCATACCTCGTCAACCGGCGTCGCAACTCCATCGCCAAATCCTAGCCGGCAGCTGACCTTGTATGCGCTGTACAGTTGGAGGTGGGCGAGGGGTTGGGTTGGTCGGATCATCCCCGCCTATGAGGGGGGAGTGGTCTACCGACCACCGTGTGTTGGGTGTCGGAGGGCTCTCCGCGGTGTCCGCTGCCGGCTCGGCGATCGGCGGCGCGCTGATCCCGGGGTTGGGCGGGAGAGGTTGTTGAGCCTAGAATGGATTGGCCGCCGGGGGGCTAGAAGCGGACGTTCGAGACCAGCTCATAGCGTGCTCAAGCGCTGACATCTCACGGGTTCAGTCAGTAATGCGTGTGTTTTTAGAATAGCCCGAATCGCTTCTTTGCAGCGTTTCTGCGTGCCGGGTCGATGATGTCATTTACGCCGACGTTGTCCAACCTATTCAACAGTTCGTTTACACCCAAGCGGAGCTTCAAATTCATCTCTTCCTCGTAGAGGGGAACGACAGACAGGAAGACTATCTCCTTGTTCTCGTCGATGCGTAGCTTGCAAAAGCCGTCGGGAATCGTCGCAGACGGCAGAATGATGGCGCCACAGAGCTTCGTATTCGATGCGTACGGCTCGGCGGGATCTCCGTGGGGAACTGTATGCCCCGGGCCGAGCCATGTGGTGTACTTGTGAGGTAGTCGGGCAAGGATCTTGATTAGTCGAACCGGCCAGTACCAGGCCTCGTCTTTAAAAGAGTCTTGATCGAGGCGCCAATTGCCAGGGAGAGTCACGACCAACTCGAGGTATCTGGCCGCTTCCGATCCTTCCGGAATCGCCATCGGTAGGTCGCTCATCCCAGATGTCACCAGACGTACAAATGGGAATTGTTGGCTCGGCTTCACGATGTGGACATCGACATGGACCGTGTCGGAAACGATCTCATGAAATACCGTGTCCACTTTACCCAGATGAGCTTCAATGTGATGTGAAATCTGCTCTAAGCAGGCTTCACCCCGTGGACCTTCAAAAGGCGTGGCCTCTTCGTGTCGAAGAATGGCACTTCCGTCCATGGATACAGTGGACGGCTTTTCAATTGAACTCATGATTGCTCCTTCAGTAAGCACCGGGCTGCGCAGACGCGGCACTGTTACCCCCTGGACATTGATTCTCGACCGTCCGTACAGCCGGGGCAATACTGCGGCAGATCGACGTGCATGTGTCGATGATTGAATCGTCGGTATCGAGGCGGGCCGATCCGGGGTCGGCCGAAGGTTGGAGGGGAACTCAAAAGTTTGGCGCGGCGCCGGAAGTTCGGACCACTGCTCTGGAGTTCGATGCCCCTTTGATTTCGAGCCCCCACCCGGGGGTAGAATGTTGTGGTTGGAGCGGCACGGCGGGAGACTTCCTCGATGGTCGGCGGATTTATGTCGCATCTGTGTGACCGCGTTCGGCGCTGGTGGCGGGCACCGATTACAGTCGCTGACCGAATCGGCGGTGCCGTGTTCGGTTTATTCGGTTTCTTTTTCATCGGTGCCATTGGCCGCGCTCTGCTTGGAGTTCGTCCGGTCGGCTTTGATACCCTGGCGATGTGGGGTGTCTGGTCGTCGGGTGCAGGAGTGCTCATCGGGATCCGATTTCCGAAGGTGACGACCTGCCTGCTGGCGCCGCTGATGTTGATTGGCGGTTAGATGCATGCCGTCGTGGGTCACGCGTCAGATAGGCAATGGGATTGATGCTGGCGACGCTGATCAAACTCGTCTCGATCCTCTGGGGCGATCCGGTCGGAGAGGGCGGCGGCGGAGGTCGAGCAGTCCGAGCGGACCGCGCAGGCGGTGAGAGGGATATGATTCGGGAAACGGGGCGTGCATCGGAGGAATACGCGCGACGTCACGCTGGCGAAACGCCCCGGGATGGGATGGCGTGTAGCCGCATGACGCGCAACTTTTCGACAGACTCGAAGGAATGATGCATGAAGGCCAGTGATTTTGCCCCCCACCTGGAGGAGCTCAGCCGCAGATCCCTCGACCGTCTTCTCTGTGCGGAGGTGTTTGATCTTGCGGCCTTTGAGGCTCTTCACATTTACCTGTGCGAGAAGGCGACCACGATCAAGGCGGAGCACGTCGTTTCGAAACAGGTACTGCTCACTTTGTTGCGGGTTAGCGATGTCCTGCGCAGCCGCGCTGATCACAACGAGGCCGTCCGCCAGAATTTATACCTTGCCGCTGACTTTGCAATGTTGCTGGGACTCATCGCCTCGGGTGAAGACCGTAGTGACCGAGGATCCGACATCCCTCGGATCATCTAGACGCGCGTCCGCCCATAGAAATCAACATCGAGGATTCAGCTGATGTGGGGTTGACGCACTGGCCGTGGAGCAGATTAAGTCGCGGAGCGCCACGTTTGGGGTCATGAAGAGTCCGTCGGTCGAGGCGATCGGGGAGTCGATCCGTGTCCGGTGCTGCGCGCCCCGGAGACGGAGGTTGGGCGAGGTGAGGATCGGCGGGGTCGAATTCGCGGCGAGCCAGCGCTAGAGTTGGCATCGATGCGCGGGGCGCAATGGAGTCGTTCGCGGTCGTTGCCAGTGAGTGGCTGTTCTCGTGCAGGTTCCTGGGTCTCGATCTTCTGGGGCGATCCGGTCGGACAGCGCGGCTGCGGAGGGCGAGCCACGACCCCTGTTTGGGCGGCGCGTGGTGGACTGTGGGATTGGACAGATCGGAGCCTAGGTCTGCTCGTACAACGAAAGCGCCTCCCGATATAGATGCTCGGGCCACCATCCTTCTATGAGTCTGTTGGCGATGATGGGCTTGGCTTCGGGGGACTGTATTCGACCCAGCGCGAGGGCTACATGTCCACTGTACCCGTCTGCGGTGTTGAGCAGCGCCACCAATTGCTTTTCATGAATGCGGATATGCGCGGGCGACGCCCGCGACAAGAAATACGCCGCTTGCATCGGCGCGTCGCCCCCGTGATCGTCTGCATCCACGGCAATCCGAACCAACAGGTCGATGAATGCGGGTGATGAGAGCTCAGACAACAGCTCACGCACCGCTTCGGACGATGAGTGACACGAACGGATGAGCAACTCGCGCACCACTGCCTCTGCCATCATCCCTCTGTACCGGCGCGGCAATACTATGGACATCTATTATGCAGAATTTCCTCAGTTGAGGACCAGGAGTCTCGATCCTCTGGGGCGATCCGGTCGATAGGGCGGATGCTGGGGGATCATGCTCCAAAGTGACTGCAAGGGGGCGAGGGGTAGATGGAAGCGACTCCAGAGCGAGTAATATGACCGAAATCACGTTGTTCGAAGCTCAATGTGCTCACTGCAGGCGTCACTTCGCGCATCCTGACTTGGGCGACTTCGTCTACGGTGAGGTCTTGTTGTGCACGCGGGATGGGCAGCATCATGCGCGCGTTAGTGCGTTTACGCCCTTTTCAAAGCGGGTGGAAGCGCTGATGTCACCCAGCGACGATCGTTCGTTGTGGTCCATTCTCGCCTCGCTCGCAGACCCCGTGTCCGGTGTGCCCCTGACCTTCGGCCTTCGCTGCCCGCATTGCGCGTCGGGCCAGATGGTCTATTGGGGCGGAAAGAGAGCCGGCGTCATCGACGTGCCGGAAGCCACTTTCACGGACGCGGCCGCGCTCAGTGATGAGGAACTGGGACGGCGGGTGGCGGCTGTGGAGCGCAACGGTCTGCCGTCGTAGGACGGATCCCCCAGGGTCAGTTGAGGCAACTGAGGGGCATGCGCCGGTCTAAAGCGTGGCTCGGTGCGGGGATTCCGGATCGAATCCGGCGAGCGGCGCGGGGAGGGGGCAATTTGCGTCTAGCGCTGCGCCGTGGCGCCCATCCTTGTACCTCTCTTTCGATTGTCTAATCGATCAGCGCTCCGTGCCAGAGACGACGCCGACCAAGGTAGTCCCCAGCGCATTCTCAACGATCAACAATGTGACGGGATCGCCAACGCGAACCTACTCATTCATCAATGGCGCCCCGAAGACGGGTGTGACGCAGGATTTCAGATCGCCACGGCCACGGATAAAAAACCATGCCCGACGCGCGCACACGCGTCGTCTCCCCGATACGTTTTTCACGGCGGTGACCGTTGCCGCAATCTGCAGCCGACGTACGCTGAGGTGGTGTGTCGCGATGCGCACCGCGGAGTAGCCGCACCAGGCAAAGCCGACTCCTAAGAGAAGCGCTAGTCCGATGCCGGCGAGAACCCAACGGCCAGGTGAATCATGTTTGAGATGCCAATTGGGTATCCGCACCCAGTCCTCGCGGAGTGTGAACCAATACCTCAAGAATACGAAGACCACCGGGGCAGCCGTGGCTGTGCACACGAGAACAGCCGCGTTGTCGTGTACGGCAATCGTCGTATCGCGATCCCAGAAAGAAAAAATGCTCACGGCGGCAATGGGCGGGGCAATCAACGCGGCCACTCCTGGGTACGTGTCGCGGGTCGATGTTCGAGGATCACTCACGAAGCGACAGAGCCGTCATATCGGGCAGGGAGGCGGCGGAGAGCGAACAGGTCGGCTCATGGTCTGCATGATACTGGAGTAGGGGAGATTCGCGGAGGGTCTGAAATTAGAACCCGGGTTTGGCACCCTGCGACTCAGTGGGAGTTCGCTTCGGTGGCTAGCAGACCGAGTTGTGGCAGGTTGGGCGAGGTCAGGATCGGTTGGATCACGTTCGTGGCGCCGTCGGTGTCGCTGTCAGCCGCTTACACGTCCGTGTGCCAGAGTCTCGGTTCTCCGGGGCGATCCGGTCGGACAGAGCGCTGTGGAGGTCGAGACATACGTTGTGGCCGCGGAAGACGGAGAGCGGTGGAGGGGCGGAGGCACCACCGGGTGGACAAGACTGTCTGCCTCCTTCATCTCATTGCTGCTGTGGGCCATACTGGCCAACTCCTTGGTATGCTACGGACGGGGAGTTTGGGAGCTCCGCAGGGGCTGGGTAGACCGACTATGTCAAACACCGTTTCAGCGGTAAGAACCTTGTTGATGATTGCGAGTGGTTTGCCGTGATCATTGTCTGGGGGCGCAAAGTGGTTCGGCGCAAGGCCGGCTACGTCGCTGACTTCTGTCCGTGCTGCCGGGGCCTTCGCCCCTTCACGCTGTATGTCCACCGTTCGGTGGCTCATATCCAACGCATCCCTTTGGGATTTGGAGAGGAAGTTGGGTTTGACCGAGTCTGCAACGACTGTGGGGCACCCTATGGGGCCACAGACACCACCTACGCGAAACTTTCCAAACGGCTGTTGCCCCTGCAGGAGCTGAAACGGGTGACGTACCCGACCCTTGACAGCGTTTCTCAGGAACGTCTGGCCTTGGAAGAACACGTCAGGACCGGGCGGGTAAGACTCTCATCCGAGGACCGGTTTGCATGGGTGAAAGCGCCGTTCATGTACTTAGCCCCGCAGGTGGAGCGCGGCACCCTGCGCCTGGATAAGGAGCTGACGATCACCCTCGCGGGGTGCATCGTGCTGTACCTGACTGCGGGGTATGTATCGAGAAACTATTTTCCGGAGCAGGCGCTTCCAGTTGGTTTGATCACGCTGGCCGTTGTCCTGGCGCTCATGATCTGGCAATTGAGAGCGTCCGGCCTGCGCTTCATGCGAGGGCAGATCCTTCCTGCGCTCGCCCGCTCCCTCAAACCGCTCCAGCCGACACAGGAGGAGATCGAAGCGGTGATCGGCGAGATCAACCGGGGATCGTACAAGATCGGGAAGAGTCTCGCGGCGGCTGAGGTGATGGAACAGATACGGCGCACGCCCGAGTATGCGGGCTGAGTGACGATTGTTTGGATGAGGTCCCCGATTCGCGACCTTCTGCGGAACGAAAGACCTTTCGCGTCGAATGGAAAGGTGAGGGAGGGAGCGCTTGAGTGGGGCCGCGATCGGCTCGAGCGCCGTGGATATGGTTGAGATCATCCATCAATGCTACGCGGCGGCACGAATCCCTCTGCGTTCTCTGCCCTAGATCTGGATGACGTCGATAGTGAAGCCTTACCATGCGAACACAGATGCCCTGATGACTCGCCAACATCGCACCCCGCGTACTCAACCTGCGTCCTCCCGACCCCGCCCCGCCTGCGGAATCCCTACTCCCGTTACATCCGCCGCTCTCTCCGCTTTGCCTCCGACCGGATCGCCCCAGAGGATCGAGACTCGGGCATCTGCATCTTAGAACAGCAACCAACAACCGATGACTACCGCTGACCCAATTGCGCCAGTCGCATAGATGCGAATGCCGCCGCTGACTCGCCGCGACTGTCCCGCCCGATCCTGCCCTCGCCAAACCGTCGGCTCAGGCTGCCAGGAAACAGCCATTTTCCGACTCGCCTCGCACTCAGAGATCCTGGCCTATCCTGGTAGCCATGATCTGCGCTACCCTATCATTCCCGGCGTCTGATATCGGGCAGCGATGCGCCAGACTATTTTGGCAGAGCCACGCTATTCGCTATGACCCCGTACTTACAAACAAGTTAATTCCAACCATGCGCAGTACGCCTGAACTGACTGGAGCGGCGAGGCTGGCACTGGTAGTCGCACCTTGGACTGTCATCCCGATCATTGCCGTTATGCTCAAGGGCGGGCCACACCTCAATCGCTGGGAGCTGATTTTGTCGGGGTTATACGTAGGCGGGCTATTTGGCCTGCCGCTCACGTATGCGGCCGTGCTTATGGTGGGTTACCCTGCATACAGGCTTCTTCTCGCGTACGACCATCTTAACGTCTGGACGCTGTGCGGTACGGGTGCACTCTCAGGAACTTTGCTGGGCGCGGTGTTTGTTGGTCCCGAGGGCGCGATCGTTACCGCCTTTTGCGGGCTGGCAGTTTCGGCCGTGGCATGGCTGATCATCAGACGCGACCTGGCAGCTTGCCGCATTGCCAGGTTCGATGCCGACTAATGGCAGCTTAGGGTCGGGAGCCGTCGTTCAGTCGAAGGCGATCAGGGCATCGATCCGCAGTTGACGCTGCGCGTCCTCGAATCGGATGGTTGGGCGAGGGGGAGGATCCGTTCCGCCAGGCGGGCGGTTGAGTTGGGAGCTGAGGCCATCGCTGAGTCAGTGGCAGTTACTGCCGCGCGGAACTGTTCCACCGTGCTGTGTCCGAATCCCGATCCTCTGGGGCGATCAGGTCGGAGGGGGCGGCGACGGAAGGTCGAGAAGGCCGTCTCGGATACTCAACTGGAGTGCGAGTCTGTGGCAATCTACTGCTCTCGGCCAGGATCGGGCGTTCCGTGATGTTTTCAAGTAACGAAAGAGGCCCAGGACTTTCATGTGCTTAGAAGTGCTCGTCCAGATTTCCGAGAGCAAGCTGCCTGATCTCCGGTTCAGGAGTTGGTTGAATGATGGATTTTAGTGTTAAGCCACTTATCGAACTTCAGGTCAGCGACCTGCAGTCACACGCCGTGTGGGCGTCGTACTACGAGCCCGACGACTTGGAAGAGCTTGTTGCCCTCGGCTACGAAAGGCTCGACTGTGTCAGGAAACTCGAGGCGATTAACTTCTCTGACGAGTACGTCTTCCCTCTGCCAAGGTCGGCGAGCGGAGCGCGCTTCAAGTACCTTTAATTGGTCATTTCCGCACAGACTCCGCATGGCCATTCCCTTTTCGGCTACCGCACAAGTCAAGCGCTTTGTCTTTTTGTCGGTGAACGCAAGTTTTTCTTCAATCCGAACCTACCAGACCGTTTCTTCCAACAGTCCCGGCTGCTATCGGAAACGCTTGGTAGCTACGATGTCTTCCCTATGAAGCTGACCTATGCTGCTGCATGGAAACCAACGGAGCTATTCAAGTCTCCATGAGGCGGCGAGACTCATGGAATGGCGATCCTGACCGTGGACACATTGCCCTATGACCGCGTCAAGACCCCATGGCCACGCGTAAACGTGTGGCCATGCGCTCTGCGGAAAGGCCAGCGTAGGGTCGTCGGCGATGGGCGGGAAGGGGTCGTCAACAGTCCTTCCGGCCCGATGCCGGGGCTTTTGATCCGCGTGTAGTGCTGCGCGCTTCAGATTAGACGGTTTGGCGAGGGGGAGGATCGGTCGGATCGAATCCGCGGCAAGGAAATGGTGGAGTTGGCCTCTTCGCGCAGGGCGGCGATCTATCCAATCGCGGTTGTTGCCGGCAGGTTGCTGTTGTAACGCGCCGACGCCCGAGTCTCGATCCTCTGGGGCGATCCTGAAGGGGGTGGCGGCGGAGGTCGAGAAGGCCGTTTCGGCGGCGGGTGAGAGGGCTATGATTCGGGATGCGGAACGGCGGAGTAGCGAGCGCTCGGCAGGCGACCGCGTTGGCACAAGTGTGACGGATTTCATCCGCGACGGGTCGGCATCCATCGGCACGCAGGTATACGATAGAACTGCAGCGACGCAGGCGTTGGAAGGATGACGGTGCCGAAGTTCCCGCCGGAATGGCTCGAGAAAATCCCCGCGGAGGTATTCTATTCGCCGCGAGCCGGCGAGTTACGCATCATCCTGCTTCCCGACAACGGCTTTGTGAATGGCGGCGCTGCTCGCGACGTTTCGGTCCACCTGGTCCCCTCGGGGTTGCGGGTGCCCAATACCCGATTGTGGGTTCAAGTGGATGACGCGATGGAAGTCGCGCATGTTTGGCGGCGAGATGAATAGCTCCCCTCGATGAAGCGTTATATCCGATTTACCCTCAGTGTCGTGCGTCCGGAGGAGTTAGTCGATTCGGCCGCAAGGAGTTGGATGTGATGGATCCGCGTGCAGCGATGGGCGACGTCGTGTGGTCCTGGATGGTTTACGGTTCAAGAGTATGCGGTACGTCGTGTCGGCGGACTATCGATCGCGTGCGCACGCGTTTTGGCTTCATCCGGAGCGACGCGCGGGCGGCATTCGGCGCATGATTCCAGGCGCGATGCTGGATGTATTCATCGTTGCCTGCGTCGCACTGGCGGTCGCGTCGCACAGATAGTTGCCGCCATGGGATCTCGGGAGAAATTGCCACGAATTGGATGTGCCGATGTGGGAAGTGATCCGGGATGCAGAGCGGGCGGAGTAACTAGACGCTCGCAAGTGTGTCGGCGGGACTTGGGGCAATGCACCGTCATACGGTGGCGCGCGCTGACGCTGAATGGAGTTTGAAAGTCTGTGAACAATCGCACCTACGTGTGCTTCACATGCCGGACCACGGCGCGCGTGACGGTGGGGCGTATTACCCAAGTCTGTCGACAATGCCGCGCGCTCGCGGAGCACGTCTACTACAAATTTAAGATCCCGCGGCGGGGTGATGATGCCGGATGGGAAGAGCTGCAGATGAAGGTCAGAGCGGACAACCGCACACTGAAGTCCACCGCGTTAGCGCGGTTACGCCAGGAACGCGCGAAGCGCGAAAGGCTGTTAGGAGGAACACCCCAGAGTCAACCAGCTCGGCAACGCTCCGCTTCAAACTCAAAACGGTGCAAAAGGAGGCGGAGCAATGGAGTACTTGGTAAGCCGGTGCGGTCTGCAGGGTTGGTCCACACCCGAGTTCCGCAGGCGGCGTACTTCCGGGCAGCGGTTGAGGATCTTCTGAAGAAATACGAAAAGTCACGGCCGAAGGGGAAAAAGTGATCCATGCGCGCCGATCATTTTCTGTCTCTCGAACATGCTTTGAACGACAGCGAGTCAGAACGAATTCGAACTTCGCGGTACGGCGATCTGAACGATCTGAGCTGCAGACCGACGAGGCGCGCATGATTGCGGAGTGGGGCCTGCTCGCATGACACAGAAAAATCGAACGTGGCAAGAAGATCTAGAACAGATCTTTGGCGGGTCGGTGAACCAGGACACATTGGAGGAAGCCGCAGTGTTGATGGTGTCCGTCAGCGCCATCCATTTGGAGTACCATGCGGTATGCATGCGTGCGCTCGAGGAGGGAATTCGAGCGGCGAGCAAAGGAGATGCAGTCGTCATTGGCATCGTGAACCGCAGTGGGTACCGAGTGGGCTCCACAAACGAGGCACGTGAGTTACTTGAGGATTTCCTGCGCATTTACCTGGGGACATTCAACCGATTCACCTCGAGCACAGTACCGCGAATGCACTGAAGCGCCGCAGCGCACGACTTCGGTCGATCCACTATGACAATGCTTCGCAGGCCCGACGTACACTCGAGCTGTTGGCGGTACCTGAGCTCTTCGACGATCCCATCGCACTGAGAGAGGGGCGCGCGCGGCGGGTTCATCTCGACAAGGAGGGTTATGATTGCGCGTGCGCCGACTCCCCTGTCACCCTCGCTTCTGGGTCGAGATCCGGAATCCGGCGAGCGGCGCTGGGATGGGGTCGAGGTGATGGCAAGGGGCAGGAATTGAGACGATGAGTACGACCCACGTTTATATCGTTCACCACGTGCGTGAAATCTCCGAGGAGCGCGACGATGTGAAACTCATCGGGGTGTACTCGACCGAGCTGCAGGCTCTAGGCGCCGTGAGCCGACTGAAGTCAGCGGCCGGATTCCGGGCCTATCCGGATGGGTTTACCGTGAGCCGCTATTAGCTCAATGCGGACCATTGGACGGAAGGATTCATTAAGGTGTGATCGAGTCCGGCGAGCGGTGCCGGGATGGGATCGCGTTCGGGGCGGTGGCGAAGGCGATGAAGGTGGATAGCAGTGATTCGAGGGGCAAGATCTGTCTATCTGCACTCGCGGCAACTCGACATCTAACAAGCGTATGAGATTCTCACTTCCAATCTTCGTTGTTGTGGTTATACCCGTGATCGCCGCGAGTTCGCCGTCGTGGATCTTCTATGGCGGGCGTAGCCGACTCGTGTGGGCGGCCCTCTCGGGAGCGGGACTGCTGGCTTTTGGGCTGGTAATGGACCTCATTCCGGGTAGTCCCGGCGGCGCAGCGCTGGCAGCGACTCCCTTGCTACAGGCGGTTGTCTTCGTTTATTTCTGATCGATTGTTCTTTTATGTCACTGGCCGAGTGCCGGTCAGCTATGGCCGGAACCGCCGCCTTGACGGCCGGCGGTCGTGGCCAGACAAGCTGTTCTGGATGCTGATCTTTTTCGGTCTCGTAGGTCTCGGCGTGTTTGTGTGTGTTCACTTTGGAGTCAGCTTCTCGACGCGACGGTGATCGGCGCTGGCTGCCACGTGTGCGTTTGCCCATGTTGACGTCGCTTCTTGCTCCGAACTATGGGTCTTGTGCAGTGAATGGTAGGGCGCTGTCGAACTCACTCCCTCCGGAACCGCCAGCGGATCGCGAGGAGAAAGAGGGCGATGAGAGTTGTGGTGAGCAATAGCCCGGTGCGCGGACGAGCGCAGCAGACCTGGCGGATCGGCGCGTTGATCTCGGGTGCACTGGTTGTGCCCACGGTCGCGTTTTCAGTACTCATCCTGTTCACGCGGCATTTCGGCATTGGAAGCGCATGGGCTGAATATGCTGCTTTGGTGATTTCTGTGGGACTCGGCAGCCCTTCGCATGGCGGGTGTCGTACCGACCACGCGCGCGTGCATTGCTGCATTACGCTGGTTGTTGTTCTGGCGGTGTGGTTGGTGGTCTACGGGTTTGGATTCGTCTGTGGGGTGTATCAGAATTGTCTTTGAGTGGCGAAATGACCGCCATTCCATTCTGCCGTCCTGGGAGCCGCCGGGCACGAGTGTCTCAAGAGCGTCGAAGGGGTCATCCGGGACCGACGTCTCCAGATCGCGATCCGCGGTGGGCGCTGCGCGCGTCGGATCGGGACGGTTCGGCGAGGGGAGTATCGGTTGGAACCGGCTACGGGCCACCCGGGTTGCGTTAAGCTCGTTATCAAGATGAACGTGCTCCGAACCACTGTGCGAGTGTTGCTTAGTATCCTGGTCGCCTTCTTGCTCATCCCTGTTTGGCTTCGGCTATTTGAAATGTTTCAGATTCCGGAATGGGGAGTTTTCCACAGCGGTCTTCCGCTCTATATCGTCGGTGGCGCGACATATTGGCTCCTCGGACGGTGGCGGGTGTTTCGGCGTGAGCCATAAAGATCGGGGAGTCGATCCGCGCCCGACGCTGCGCGCCCTGGAGTTGGAGTTTGGGCGAGGGGAGGATCGGTGAGACCCAATTCGCGGCGAACCGGCGACGGAGTTCGCATCTATGCACATGGCGCAACTGAGTCGGTTGGTGTCATTGCTGGCCGGTTATCGTTCTCACGGGCGTGTGTTCGAGTCTCGATCTTCTGGGGCGATTCGGTCTGCCAAGTCCGTAACCTGACGTACGGCGGACACGGACTGATCGCGTTTTGAGAACCATGAACAAAGCAGCCGTACTCCGTTCGCTACGCGTTTTCTCGGCGTGCGAACTCGCAAATGCCTGAATGGCGGGTGCCTGCATTGAGGACCATCCAGTGCCCCTTGCCGTTGGAGTCAAAATTCAGTTCAACCGTAGCACTGGATGTCGGACTCACCTTTACAATAACTTTGTCAGTCCATTTCTCGACGGTACAGTGATACTCACTATTCTTGATTTCTTGGACGAACGCGCACAGCGGGTGAGAAAGCAATGATGGATCTCTGGGTACGCCAGTGAAGAGACAGTCTGACTCAGATGGTGCACGAGCAATGGCGTCAGGGTTGGCAATCAATAGAAAGCCAACCAACTTTCCGGGTTCAACGAGTAACGCGATGGTAGGCATCGATGCTCCTGGCGCGGACGCGTGTTACGTAGTGGCGGCTCGATTGTTCTGTCGACAATTGTGGTGTACCGCCCACTAAATAGCTGGGCGGATCCGATACCGTGCGAGTGAGCTTCAGACCGCATGGGCCAGGGAGGCGGGCGCGCGAGAGTATGACGGCCGGATTTGAAGGCATCGAGGACATCAGCCGGCAAAGCTCCAGAAGATTGCTCCGAGGGGACCTACCTGAAAATCGAAAAGCACCGACGTAGCTTAGCACCGCTGTCATCGCTGAACGAGATCCTCTCTTTCTGGTCCGATGTCCGCTATCAGACACTCCCCGGTGGCGGCACACGGTCGTGAACGGTCCGTCGGTCGGGGCGATCAAAAGTCGATCCGCGGCCGGCGCTGCGCGCCCCCGAATTCGATGGTTCGGCAAAGTGAGCAACCGTCCGTGGCGGTCGTCGAGTTGGCATCGCCTGCCGTAACTGAGTCAGTGGTTGCGGTTGCGGGTTGAGTGTCGTTGTAGCGTGCAGGTATCAGAGTCTCGATGCGCTGGATCCGGTCGGGGAGGGCGGCGACGGAGTTCGAGCAGTCCGATTCAGGCGCAGGCGGTTGATGCAGTGTCACGGTAAATGACAGCTGCCCGGATATAATACTGTGCGGCTGATGTGGGCAGGAATTCGGGAGGCGGAGCGGGCGGAGGAAGGAGCATGATCAACCTAATAAAGTCTTCTGAACACGGTTGGGTGACTTGTGGTCCAATATCCTAAAACCAGACGTTGCCCTACGCTCTGGCGAGAGGGCATCATTGCGCAGGGGATCATGAGCGAAGACGCCACGTTTGATCGATCAGAGGTTGTCACGAACTGGTTTGGCTATTGGCCGTCCTGACACGATGCTGAAGTTCTTTCGGTTGATTTCAATAGGGACATTGAGCAATCCGGACCGGGTCTGTATCTCAAGGTTCACGCGTTTGAGATGACGCGCGAAGTCAACGAAAAGGGTTACTTCAAGTGTATTAAGCATTGCATTATCCAGTTTCGGTTCGAGACCGTGGACGACGTCAGCCTCCGCCACTTCGGCCATCAAAATGTCATTGACGGAATATCCTTATCGTTCGTGCCTGCGATAGATGGCTCACGAAGAATCGCTGTTGAGGTTGAAAGTCTCTCAGAGATGGAATTGAGCTTTTCATGCAGAAGGGCCGTCGTGGCTGGTCTCACGCCCGGACTACCCGCTGAAGGCGTGTATACAGCAAGCTGATGTGATGGCAGGTCGCGTAGCTGCTTACATGCCGCTTCGTGCTCGAGTCTCGACCCTCTGGGGCGATCCGGTCGGAGAGGGCGG
>Ga0105240_10006625_pt1 | contig 17003 bp, 11 predicted proteins | sample KBSC54metaG_FD_80426 | JGI IMG/M metagenome (GOLD analysis project Ga0105240, IMG submission 80426) | Corn rhizosphere microbial communities from Kellogg Biological Station, Michigan, USA - KBS C5-4 metaG | ecosystem: Host-associated > Plants > Roots > Rhizosphere > Soil | place: Michigan, USA...
ATCCTCGAACGCTGCGAGGGCCGTTATGTCATTCCCGGGATGCCCGACGCGGCCGCCGGCAACGCCCGCGCAGAAGTCATCTCGGCGCCGATTTGATCGGACGGCTACAGCCCAAGAAACAGCAGATTTCAGGCGTTTTCGGGACGTTCTCGGACGTCCCCGGAAGAACAAATGGTCCAGGAGAGGACTCGAAAACGAGGTCGAAAGACGCAGAAAACTGTCATTTTCCGAGGGCCATTTTCGGATAATACCCAGAGCGATACCCTGCGACCTTTTTGCTGAAGTGGTTCGAGTCCTCGGCAGACTTTTTGCAACATGGGCGGTCTGTCAGGGGGGCGATTCGAAAAATCGGATGGGCGCGTTTCAATTGCGGACGATTAGGCTCCTATCGGTTCAACCACTCATGAGGGACTAGCGCGTGATCGCGCCACTGTTCCGCTAGGACAACGCCATCGAGATCACCCCATACATCCTCGTCCGCATGGTCGAGCACGATTACCTGCAGGCGGCCGTTCGCGGTCGTGACCTGCTCCCCGAGCAGTGAGAATACCTTCCGGACCGCCACCACATCCTCGTCGCGCCAAGTGATGGGGTCCGCCTTTTCATCACCGGCCGACCTGCGCGGGAAATAGACTTGGCTCGGCTGATCATAGATCAACAACCCGGGAACCGGATGGTGCGGCAGATCGAGAAAGAAGGTCTGCAGCGCAAGCGTCAGTGCGACATGATAGGCCAGCCAATTAGCGCCGCTGCCGATCTCCCAGAGATAGTCGTCGCGTGTCCCACGGATGACCTTCACCGTCAGATCCGCGATCATCAGGCGGACCGGAGCATCGGGCCATTCGGCGTCGAGCCGAGGAATGAGGCGGCCGGTGGTGGCCTCGATGCTGTCGAGGGCGTTTCGTAGCTTTCGACCGATCTCGGTTTCCGAAACGCGCCGTTGCAGTTCCGCGATCTGGGTCTTGAGGGCGTCGATTTCCTGCCGGAGGCCGGCCGATTGATCGGTCCGGTCATAAAGTTCGAGCGCCTGTTCGAGGCGACCGAGGAAGCGCTCCATTCTGTCGAAACGGTCGATCGCCTGCTTGGCTTGTGCAGAATTGCGCTCGAGCATCCCAATCTCGCGGCGGATCTCGTTGAGGCGCACCAGCACGGACTCCGCCGCAGCCCGGAGCCGCAGGATTTCCTTGTCGAGTGTATCAGAAATGCTGGGGTGGGTCCGCAGCCGGACTTCGATAGCAGCCATGGCGTCGCTTAGTTGCTCGACCTTCTCGCGGCCGCCATCTGCTAGGACCGCGACCGCATCGTCGGGCCGATCCTCGGGCACAAGCTGCCTGAGCCAGTCCGAAATGGACAGGCGGTCACGTTGGATGCGCAACGCGCTCCCATAAGCATCGCTGCTCTCGATGAGACGGCGAAGTTCGCTCAAGCGCTGCCGATGTTGCGTGAGATCGGCGGCGACCCTGCTTTCCTCATCTCGCAGGAGTTGGAGTCTGCCTAAGGCCGCATCGATCCCGGCAATTGTGGGATGCGCCGCCTCGCTGTTCGACGCAACGATACCGCGCAACAGGTCGACGATGTCGGGCCACTCCGTGGGGATCGCCTGGTCGGACGGAAGTAATCCAAACTCGATGGCTTGGCGCAGCCAGGATTGAGCTTCGAGACGCCAAGCATTTCCGGCAGCGACGAGCGCCCGCAGATCGCTCTCGCGGCGCCGTAGGATTCGTCCCAGGCGATCAAGCTCATAGCGTGCCTGGAGGACGTCAGCGGTTACGGCCTGGAGCATATAAGGGAAGATGGTCTTCAACTTCTCCCGGTGCTCCGTAGTGTCGGCCTTGAAAAACATCACGTCCGGATTGGCAACGATGTTCTGTGGCTGAAAGGTGAAGGCCATGAGATCGCGAAAACTCGGCCGGGACTTGAAAGTACCTTCTGCATCCGGCTCGAAGTCGAGGTTTGTAAGTCCAGCTAGGCGGTTCAACATCGCCTTGACGGTCGGCACCGAGGCGCCCTTGCCTTCAATACGGTCTGGAATCTCGACCGTCTCCCCTTCGAGAAGGATCATGTCGCCTGTGCTCTGCTGGTCGCCCGGCTCACGTCTGGCCAACAGCTTCTGACCCTCTACGGTATCAATAAGGACACCAATGCGATCGACCACGTAGAAGCGACCGCGGACGCGATAGTTGACAAGCTCGGCCTCGCCGGTCGGGCCGATGATGAAGAGCGGCGGCGCCTCCCCCACCGCGATGCTGGCCGAGAACTCGACGAATGTCTGCCGGCCGTCGTCGAATGCGCGGAGCGGCCGCCATGCAGCCCGGTCTCCGCTGACCGTGTAGTTGAAATGCAGATTGTCGATCGACAGCCCCTCCGCGACCGGTTCCGCTGCGGCAGCTTGGTCAGCCGCGCGGCGCAGGGCGATCAGCTGGTCCGCCGGATAAGTCCAGGACAAGGCGGCCATCGCGGTGCGCGATGTGGCCGTGAGTTGGAGGTGATAGCTGCGGCGATCGGTGGTGATGACGAGGTTCGTCGCGAGGCCCGGCGCGGACGGCTTTACCAGGATGTGCGTCCGCTTCTGCGCGCCGCTGCCGCTGGTCGTATCCCCGATGATCCAGCGCACAGTGTCGCCCGCCGCGACCGCCACGAGGCTTTCGCCGGGCTGCAAGGAGATGTCGGTCACCGCGCCCGGGGCTGTGTAGACTTGGTAGATTGCTCCATCCGAAAACGGGAAGACCTGGACGGCGTTCACGAACGCTTGGCGCAACGGCTCCTGCGTTGCCGCCCGATTGGCCGCCGCGACGCGAGCCACAACTGGGCTCATCGCGCGCTTAGCGCGTATGCGGTGGACGGTCGGCTTAGGAGCTGGTGAAGCGGCCGGCGTGGCCACGGGAGTTGGCGATTGCAGCGACGCGACGCTCTGCCCGGACGCGGGCGCGATCGAGAGTGCGAATGCCGATACGGCGAGCATGATCTTCATGGACGAGACTCCTGGGCAGGCTGCGCTGGGGCAGCGAGATTGGGATCGAGGGGCGATCCGAGCGGCACGCCGGTCGGAACCGTTGGCGTGGAGGGCGGCGGTGCCGATGGACGCGGCGGCGGCGGCGGATCGAGCTCACGGCTCCAGTCGATCGCATCGACATAGACGCCGAGCGGATTCCTGCGGAGGGTGTCGGCGTCTCTCGGCGGCTTGATGACCACGGTCACCTTTCTGCATCAACGCCGCAAGCCCTGGAGTCATCAGTTCGGTATGGATGCCGAGATGGCGGTGGCCGCCCAGCGCATCACATACCGCTTCCGGAACGGCGCCGATCCCCATCTGAAGGCAGGCGCCGTCAGCGACGAGGCCCGCGATGATGGTGCCGATTGCATCATCCTCGGGTCGACGCGGCACCGACGGGACTTCGATGAGCGGAGAATCGTGCTCGATGACTGCGGTGACAGCGGAGAGCGGTATCGTGCTTTCGCCACACGTCCGCGGCATTTGGCGATTCACCTCGACGATCACGCGCTTAGCGGATCGAGCCACTCCCAAAGCGTAATCAACATTAGTGCCCAAGTTGAAATCGCCATGTGCGTCCATGGGGGCGACCTGAATGATAAGCGTGTCGACGCTGACGTCTTCGCATAGTAACCGCGGCGCTTTGCTAAAGGCTGTCGGGATCAGATCGATCGGATCGCCACCATCTTGCGCTGCAAGATCGTCGAGCTCTCGCTCGACCGCGCTATGAAAAAGGCTGATCGGCCGCAGACGGCCATTGAGGCCACGTTTTAACACGCTCTGTCCAGCAGTTGCTGTAGACAGTAAGTAAAACAGGCTTGCCCCATCAATTTTGCCCTCCGCGGCTCTGTGCGCCAAAGCCTCAAGGAGAGCAGGAGGTTGGGCGACTCCAAGTGCCATGCAGATTCGCGCACCGTTGGGAATGGTCGCAACCGCTGCCCGCGCGGTAGTCAGCCGATCGCGATAGGCGCTATAGAAATCTGGCATGGCCCCCTCCCCGAAGCGTCGCTGCTGGCGCCGCCGCGTCATTGCTGGATCGATTAGATCGTTGGAAATAGATCAACTAACGGACGGACATGAGAATCAGACCAGCTCAGTCGAGCTGCTCGATGGCTGAACTTAGTTTGGAGAATATTTGCCGGATGTGATCGCTCTCAATTATCAAGGGCGGAGATAACGCGATCACATCCCCGGTGACCCTGACGAGGAGTCCGTTGTCGAAACAGTGGCGGAAAGCTTCAAGAGCCCGCGCACCAGGGGCACCCGGACGTGGAGCCAATTCAATGGCTGCAATCATGCCTAAATTGCGAATATCCAGAATATGCTTACCACCGCGAAGCGCATGGGCAGCGGCCTCCCATTCGTCCGCCAATGCTGCGGCACGTTGAAAAAGCCCTTCCGATTTATATAGAGCCAGTGTGGCGCGCGCTGCTGCTGTTGCCAGCGGGTGACCAGAATAGGTGTAACCGTGCGCGAACTCTATGCCAGCGGTGGCACCCGCCAGAATTGCGTCATGGATCGAACGTGTAACGGCAACTGCCCCCATCGGAACAGCGGCGTTGGTCAGCCCCTTAGCCAAGGTGATGATATCGGGGAGGACACCAAAATACTCGGCTGCAGTAGACCTCCCAAGCCGTCCGAAGGCGGTGACGACCTCGTCGAATATCAGCAGAATGCCATGTCTCAATGTGATTTCCCGAAGTCGCTGAAGGTAGCCCTGCGGAGGAACGAGCACTCCCGTCGAAGCTGCAACCGGCTCGACGATGACGGCCGCGATCGTCTCTGGTCCGTGCAATAGAACCAAGCGATCCAGTTCTTCGGCCAGATCGTCATTGGATATCGGCATGCCCCGGGTAAATGCGCATGAGCTTCGGTAAGTGTGGGATAAATGGTCGACACCCCAGATTTGCGCGCCAAAACCCCGGCGATTTCCACCGATCCCGCCGACCGACATTCCACCAAAGTTCGTGCCGTGGTACCCGCGTTCGCGGCCAATCAATCTTGTGCGTGCGGCCGCTCCGGTCGCGCGGTGGAAGGCCAACGCAATTTTGAGGGCGGTATCTGCGGATTCGGAACCAGAATTGGTGAAGAAGATCCGATCCATTGTAGCAGGCATGAACTCCGCCAGCTCAGTAGCGCATTCGAATGCGTCCGGATGGCCAAGCTGAAAAGTGGGCGCAAAATCCAGGCGTTCTGCCGCTTCCTGGATGGCTGTAATTATTGGCCTACGAGCATGCCCCGCATTAACGCACCATAGGCCCGCTGTACCATCTAAAACCTCTCTGCCGTCCGCCGTTCGATAGAACATGCCATCTGCCGAGACCAACAGGCGAGGGTTCGCCTTGAAGTAGCGATTATCGGTGAACGGCATCCAGAATTGCGCCAAGTCGAGGCCATCGGTCAGCATTGGTGGCTCCATTATTTTGCGGGCTGCACCGAAGGACGCTGGACGACAGTTCTGGGGCTGCACCTTGGAAGCCGCCTAATTGACCCGCCGACTCGGGCATTGAGGAGGTGAGAAGGAGGTTGGGGCGGTGTTGCTGGCGCACCGCCACCACATCGCGCGGAGCGGCGGCAAGCGTTGACATGTTGGTGCGCGTGAGGCACCATTTATGGAATAAATTGGGTTGTTCACAAGGTTTTCAGATGAGCCATCCCAACACGCTTCCGCCATTTGCTGCACTGCGCGCGTTTGAATCTGTCTTTAGAACTGGCGGGATCAGAAAAGCTGCATCAGATTTGTGTTTAAACCACGCGGTCGTTAGCAGACATATTCGCCATCTTGAAGATTGGCTCGGCATCACACTTTTCCATAATGTGGGCAACAAGCTTCATCTGACTGATGCAGGAGCAGCGTATCATGCGCGCATTTCGGTAGCTCTCATGGAATTATCTATCGCCACCAGTGAGATCCGTGGGGAGATAGATGATCGTCCACTAATTATCACATGTGTCCCGGGTTTTTGCGTCCAATGGGTATCTGTACAACTAGCCGAATTGGAGCACGTTCATCCGGATATTATTGTCGAAGTCAGGCCAACCGACGTTCCACCTAATCTTCTCACCTATGAATCGGATTTGGATATTCGCTACCAGCTAGATTGCGACCTCTCTACGAAACAAATCAGGGGGCTCAGGTCGAGTCAGTTGGCGAGGCCGGATGTCATCCCGGTGGCAAGTCCGAAGGTTGCCGAACGTGTGAACCGTGAAGGCACTTTAGCAGGCCTCGTAGATGGCCCCCTTCTTCACGAGAATAGTCACACTCTCTGGCGAGCATGGCTGAAGCTCAACGGCTTGGAGATGACCGAATTGCCCGGGCGATTACATTGGCACGCCCATCTCGCGATAGCGGCCGCAAGACAAGGGCGCGGCGTCATGCTCGGCAATCGTTATCTTTTGGAGGGAGATCTTAGCAGCGGAGCGCTGGTAGAAATCAAAATCCCTGGAACGAAACCACACCCGATCGGAAGCTATATGTTCTTCTCACGAGAGGACGGCTGGTCGAAGCGCCCCTTGACGCTGGTCCGCAATTTCCTGCGTTCGCGCGCAAGCTGACATCAGCGGCTGAGAGGAAGGGGACGCTGCTGACCCAGCGACCCCGCGTTAGCTCAGAGATTTTTACTGAGCAGTCTGCCCCGCTCCCAAAATAGCTTGTACTCCGATTCAGGAACGAACGCGCCTCCGGTTGTCCAAATGATGTGGTTGGCCGCATCGATATGATTTGCCAGCCCAGCATCAATCAGGAATTGCCGTCCCGCCGGGCTGTTCAAGAGGCGTTTTGGGCCACTTACCCCTGCCGCGGCCGACGGTTCTACCCTTATCCCCTCCAGCTTCTCCAACATATACAGGTCGCGATACAGGCAGTCATCCGAAACAGTATAGATGCCGGAGATGAGCTGCTTTATTGTTTGCGCGACAAACTCGGATGCCCGCGCCACGGCCAGTCCATCGGCATCCGTCACACCAGATAATCCGAGCTCCTTGATCGAAATCGGTGCGTCGAGCGGGTTTGCCAATCTGGCCAGCATGCAGGGTGCTCCCACCGGCTCCACGAAAAAGCAATGAACATCGTCGCCAAACAATAAGCGTAGTCCGAAAGCGATCCCGCCCGGAGCGCCTCCTACGCCGCAGGGCAAGTAGACGAACAGCGGATGCTCGGCATCTACGAATATTCCGCGATCCAAAAGCTGGTTTTTCAGCCGCAATGCGGCGACGCTATATCCCAAAAAAAGGTGCTTTGAATCTTCGTCATCGACAAAATACATCTTGTCGTCTCGTTGCGCAGCTTCGCGACCAGCGGCTACCGCCAGGCCATAGTCTCCCGCGTGCTCGACTACGGTCACGCCGCGGGCTCGCAACCGATCCTTCTTCCATTGTTTGGCTTCAGACGACATGTGCACTTCGGCCCTAAAACCCAAAGCAGCTGCCATCACACCGATGCTAAGCCCGAGATTTCCCGTCGAGCCCACGGAAATCGTGTGTTGCGAGAACATATGTCGCGCATCGGCTGACGCGAGCGAAGAGCGATCGCTATTGGCGTCGATCAATCCTGCAGCCTGGGCAACTCGATCGGCATGGAGCAAAACTTCGTAGATACCACCTCGAGCCTTTATCGACCCTGCAACCGGAAGAGCATGGTCAGCCTTGACGTACCAAGTGCCGCTGGCATTCGAACCAGACAGAGCTTCTCGGAGCGCGCTCACTTCGAGCAGTTCAGACTCGATCTCGCCACCAGCCGTAAGCAATTCCGGGAATAGTAGCGCAAGCAGACCTGCGAACTGATCCAGCCGCCGAGCGGCATCGTCCATTTCGGCCAGCCCAACCGGAAGCCGGTCTATCACGGCGTCCATCGGCCTCAGGTGCGGATTGACCCAAAAAACAGGAACAGGCTGAGCCAATTCGGAAAACAGCTTCTGCATTTTTTTAGCTATCCAACGAAGGGTTCTTTGACCAGGGAAACAGGTTCCTGGTTGACAGTTTATTGAAATCCAGAAGGCGTGGATCTGGGGGAACTGCACCCTGCGCCGCCATGTAAATGATCTCCGATGCAATCGACGAAAATGCACCGTGGAAATGCTGATATGACTTTACGACCAAAAGCTTTTTAGAGGAGATATCCACGCCCAATTCGGTAAATACCGTGGGTGAAAAGCACTGACCACGCTGACTGCTGACCACGATATCGATACCATCGGCCCTAAGCAGAACGATGTCGCCGAGCGGATACAGCAACGGCAGACCAGTCTCCTGCGGGAATTCGTTCAGGAAGCCCGATCGGACACTGCCGACCATGCAGTCGAGGTCAATGGGGTCACCAGACAGAGCACTGAGTTTCCCGCCCAAGCGCACGCGAAGTTGGGAGCCTACTCCTGCCTTCTTCGCGATGCGCACCACTTCTGGATCGTAAAGGACAGCGATCGCGGCATGCTTAACATTGTGATCGATCAACCAGCGCAGCGCGAAAGTTGAATCGCCCGGCGCGCCACCGCCCGTATTGTCGGATTGGTCTGCAACAACGACAGGGGAGCTTTCTACTTGGAGGGCTCTCGATAGCGCTTCCTCCATTGGCAACGACACCGCGTCGAAACCGATGACAGATCGAAGTTCATGCAGCCGATGGCCCAGTTCGCCCGCCAATTGCTTGGCTAACCGCATGTCGTTGTCGGTAATGGCTATGATCTTGGCGCCCCCTTGGGCGACATCCGCGAACTGAAAGCCGTGACAAAATGAGAGCGAAAGGATCTCCTTTCTCTCTGTCTCAAGCCGCAAGAGATCGTCGATAAACCCTCTCAAGGGTTCACGTGTCGTGGGGTACATACCCACCATACGGCAGTCAAAGATCGCCGTTGTAGGACGGATGGCACCTTCTTTTGAGCGGACAGCCAATTCGAATAGCTCAGCCGCTCGATCGATAACATCCGTATGGGGATATTCCTTGTAGCTTATTACGATATCCGCGTCGCGGATCGTCGCAGCCGTTACATTGCAATGGAGATCCAATTCCACGCCAATGATGACATCGGAGCCGACTATGCGACGGACGCATTTGATAACGTCTTCCTCGCAGTCGTCATACCCGGTCGCCACCATCGCGCCATGCAGGTTCAGCAAGACGATATCGAGCGGCCCCGCGTCTTTGAGATCGTGCAAAAGCTCGTCCCGCAGAAGCTCGTATGCGGCGGCGATCGTTGTCCCTGACGGTTCTGCCCACGCCATTAGGCTGAAAATAAACTCGTCACCCCGAGATACCGCGAGCTTCCTCCAAGATTGAATTAAATTTAAACTCGGATTGGGGGGCAGCCCATCTGATAAATCCGGTCCCCGTTGGACGATGAAGTCTTCGAGTCCAGTCGGCTCAGCTGCGAAGGTATTGGTCTCGGTGGAAATGCCACCCGCGAAAATTCTCATTCGATGCTCCGCCGATGTGTCGTGCAAATTCTTATCTTGCGGCCCAGGCCATGCGCGATTTCACAGCTGGCTCCTTACGGGGCGGTGTCCAGCAGCCGCTCGAAGCATATTGGCTCTACGCTCGGTTCAAGCGCGATCGTCAGGCTGTGAATTTTGCCGTCAGAATCAGTAGCGAACATAATCGTGCTCGCCGTGTCGAACGGATGAGGCAGGTGAACACTGAAGGTCTCGTGGCTATCGAATACCCAACAATCATAATGCCTATGCATCAGAGAGAAGTGGAATTCGTTGAATACAAGTTCCAAATGGTCATCGGCTAAGACTATCTCTATGAGTCCGTATCCTGCTGCCTCGTATGCTCCGACATGATCGGAGATGGGATGGGATGGTTCGGTGTTATATACGCGTGATAGCGACTGGATCCGTTTGATATTATCCGAGATCTCCTTTTCATACTTGGCGAGCTTCTTCGAGACCTCGTCGTTTGATCCCAGGCCGAGAAATTCGGCGGATAATTCTTCTCCCAACTGTCGTGCTACGCGCGGCGATCCGAAATTTGTGGCAACGGCGATGCCGATCCGGCTGTTTGGAAAGAATAGGACGACGCTGTTTACGTCATGGAGATAGCCTGTGTGGCTAAGCCGATCATGGCCATAATAAGTGTCGATAAACCAACCGAGGCCGTAGCAGGCGTTGGGTGAAGGCGACACGGGATCGGTGCCCATCGGTATCACGGGCGTGAAGAGTTCGGTCAGCGCTTCCGTTCGAATGAGGCGCTGACCGCCCGAGCATCCGCCATCCAAGTTGAAAGCAAGCCATTTCGCCATATCGAACATGTTCGAATGTATGTTGCCGCCCGACGGGCCAGTCGAATCAGTCGAAACTCTTCGAGTTTGGACCAGTGCTCGATCGGCCGTCTCGAAATACGATTGAGTGTCAGAGCCATCGTCGGGCCGTCGAAATCCCGTGGCGCTCATTTGGAGCGGCGTCAGCAGCCGACTGAGGATCAGATCCTCCCAGAGCTGACCGGTCACATGTTCGGCGATCGCAGCCGCCGCGGTCACGGTCAGGTTGTTATATTGAAAGCGCTCCCTGAAGCTCGCGGATGAAGGCAGATGTGCCAGTCTGCCGACAACCTCTTCACGCGGCGCAGGATTGCCCAGCCAGACCCAATCGTGCCGGGGCAGCCCGGTTCTCATCGATACGAGATCGCGAAGGGTGGCCAGTTGGGCAACCACGGGATCTAGGAAGGAGATTTTGGCGCCATACTCCCGGATCGGGACGTCCCACGCGAGCAATCCGTCCTCTATCAACAATGCCAGCAGCGTAGCGTTTATCGCTTTGGTGGTGGAGGCGATAGGATAAAGCGTTTCCGCCGTCATCGGCAGCTTGCGCTCAACATCGCGCAGCCCAAATCCTTTGACATAAGTCTCGTCTCCCATCACCAACGCGAAGGCTGCGCCTGGTATGCGGGCGGAGACACGCAGTTCGTCGAACTTACGATCTATTGCGGTCATATCCATCATGCGCGCTGATCCCTGCCGAAAAAGGATCGAACACCGCGGACGTAGGCTATCGGCCAAACTGTCGAATGTCGCTCATTCTCGATGATTTCAGCCGCTATTCGATTGTTCGGGAAGTTGGCGTCATTCAGATATCCGGTCAATTTGCGGAAACCGCTCACGAACTCCCATTTGCGGATGGGTTCTTCCAAATCTTCTCGTTCTCCCACCGACATATACATGTTCAATCCAGAGATCTTCTCCTGCCTTCGATTGGCATCCTGAGCATATGGGAGCATGAATGCATCATGGTCATGGAGGGTGCCTTCGGCGTCCACTCCATCATAAGAAACCGTCGGCGAGCTTATCAGATAATCGGAGAATAGGGTGGTGTCGGTAAAGAGGGTGAACAAGCCGAACCCTCCTCCCAGCGAATGCCCGAAATATCCCCTCCGGCTACCACAGCTCGGAAAATGATGATCAATGAATGGCATAAGTTCGTGGCGAATAAAGCGCTGGAACGCCGGGCCACCGTGGAACTGCGGGGAACCACCCTTTGGTTCGAGTATCCCGGGGTGCGCATTTAGAGCTCGTTCGCGATCGACATAAGCGGGACAGCCCGGAAAACTAAGATCGCGCATGCGAAGCACATCTCCTGAAAACGGAAGGTCGCTGGGATATCCGATCGCGACGAGGATGAACGGATGGACTTCATCCCCTGCTGCTTGAAGGCAAAGGGACATCCCCTTCAAAACATCGAAGGTGAGATTGCCATCGGTCGCGTAGATCACGGGAAACGATCTCGGATCGCCCGCTCGGGTTATCGGAAGCATCACGTCGATCCGGAAATCCTGGGCGACGAACTTGGATGATATCAGGTGGCTACTGACCCGTGGCAGAGCCGTACGATACTGACTATAAAGGCCTCCAGCCGCGCCGCTTCTCATCTCTGTCATACGTTGCTCATTTGGGGCTCAGCGGGAATAGATGCTTCGGTGAAATGCTTTCTCGACCAGCCGAAGACGAAAGCACCGATAATGCTAGTGACGCAGCATATGATCGCGAGCGCCTTCCCGATCCCCAGATTGTTAGGTGGCTCCGATAGGGCGGTGACAAATAGCGGCGCCAAACCCATGCATATCGCGGCGACAGTGTTAGTGACGGCTAAATATACGCCGCGTAAAGCGGACGGCATGACGATCGTGCCCAGCGTCAGGGCCGCGGTCCCAAAGACATAGCCAAGAGTCAGGAACAGAGTCAGCAGGACAGCCGCGGTCGACAATGATGGCGCTATCGAGAAGGTGGCTATTGGAGCGCAGATCAACGCCAGCCCCGAAAGCGCAGACATCGTGGTGCGCGGCCCTCCATGCTTCTGGCAAAAATCGGCGAGAAGGCCTCCGAGGAGTGGTCCCGCAAGCCCTGCGATGAAGACCGCGCCTCCCATGATCGCCCCGACCTCCGCAGGCGAGGCGGCATACGCTCTAGACAATGCAGGAGCGCCCCAGACGAAAATCGCTCCTTCGCCCGCCCAAACCATGCTCCGCGCCGCCATGAGCGGCATCATTACCTCTTTGTAACGCCACAGACTGGGCCAAATGTCAGTAATACGGGTCTGGTTTTTTTCGCTGGCTCCCGGCGCTCGGATCAACGTGGTGCAAATCGCTGCTAAGGCGATAGGGATCATCATCCACATGATCGATTGGCGCCACACATCCGTTCCGGCCGTTTGCCCAGCAAGGTGAGTGAGGACGCTTCCGCCTATGGCAAAGGCCGATGAAGCACCACCAATCTCGCCGAGCGCGACCACCATCGTCGCGCGTCCACGCTGAGCCGGCGGATAAAGATCGGCTACCACTGCATAGGCTGCGATAAGCAGAGTGACCTTCGCGATGCCGACGATCGCACGAGACGCGAAAATGACCACGAGATTGGTTGAGAACGACATCACAAGAAGCGCAGCCATTCCAAGGGATGTGAAGATCCAGAACAGCTTCGCCTTCGAGGACCTATCGAGCATGAGTCCCAGCGGTATGGCGAAGATCGCCATAGGGAGCTCGACGGCCGGTCCCTGGAGCCAGGACATCGCATGGTCGGTCATCCCGAGATCCGCTCGCATCGTTTCTTGAAGCGGTCCGAGCGCATAGCGGAAATAATTCGCAGCCCAGACTGCAAGCGTGAGCAGGAAAAGCTGGATGAGGCGACTGCGGTGTATTTGGTACAAACCCGACACAGCAGCCACCTCTCCCCTTTTGCGACCACTCCCCCCGTGCGTAACAGGGCGGTGATCCAACTTAGTCACACAACTAGAAAGTTCGCGCGACCGAGATGCCAAAGGTCCGCGGTTGAGTAACGATAAACGCATATGGTTGGGCCTCACCGTCGCCGCCACCTAGGATGCCGCGTTTGTCTGTCACATTATTGACGTAAAAGTTCGCGGACCAATGCGCGGTTCTGACGCCAATCCGAAGATCGACCTTGGTGAAACCCGGATAGATAGGTCGAGCAGGAGTCGCGATAAAGGTTCCGTAGCGCTTTCCTTGATAAGCCACGGTTGCTCCTCCAAAGCCCGTAAGGCTATCGCTCAGCGGAACGTCTTGGTCCAGCGACACGCTTCCGGAGAAGCGGCTGCTATAGGGTAACCGATCTCCTTTGACGCCATAAGTCTGGCTGTCCGTCGGGAACCCTTGGGTCAAGACGGCCTTACCATATGACAGCCAGCCGCCGAGCGTCATCCCCGTGACAGGCCTCGCCTGAACCGAAAGCTCGACGCCTTCACTCTTTGCACTGCCTCCGCCCGTCGTGTAGGTTCCCGTGCTGATCGGATCCTCCACATTTACCTGGATCGACTTCCAATCAATATAATACAGCGACGCGTCATAGGATATTAGCCGGTCGAAGAGGCTGCCTTTCACGCCGACTTCGTAATTGTAGGTTTTGTCCGGCTTATATTGTGTTGGGATTGCGGGGTTATAAAGTGGACTGCTCGGCGGGAGGCTATTGTTCGGGCCGCCTGCCCGGTAGCCGGAAGCGAACCGTGCATAGATCATGAGGTTGCGGGACAGATTGAGTTGGGGTGTCACCAAATAGGTGAAAGCGTTGGCGCTCGAGTTGAGAGCCGGTTGCCGCGCCGATCCGCCGACGAGTGGGCCGGTAAAGACGCTTGACGGTTTGTCCACTTTGATATGGCTCTCACGTCCTCCGAATTGCACGTTGAACTGATCAGTCAGATGCACTGTGAGATCCGCGAAGCCCGCAAATTCGGTGACATTTACCGGCAGAGGCGCGTGGGCGACCCCATTCTGAACCGTCGTGCCGGTCGTGGGATCGACCGAGGAGAAGTCTTGGGTGAGAATGCCACGTTCCCGATTATAAAATCCGCCTATTAGGACATCGATATGTCGCCCGATCGATGCTGCGGCGCGCAATTCCTGCGTAAACTTTTTGGTCTGGCCGGTATTGAGAATTTCCACGCCGCCCGCACCGTAGTTCGAAGCGAAGAAGCCTCCGAGAGAGTACGTGTAGTCGAGCGTGTTTCTAAAATCGATGATATTGTAAGCGGTAACGGAAGTAAGCGTTACGGCGCCAACCTTCCCATTCAGCGTCAAACTATAGAGTTGCGCCTTGCGGCGATAACCGCCCAGCCCGGGAATATAATTCTGCTGCAGATCCTTGAGGCCCAACGTGTTCGGGTAAGCCGCATCGGGAAAGTCGACTTCGTAAGCGCCATCCGCCTTGAGGTCCTGATAGAAGACATTGACCTTGGCAGAAAAGTTGTCCGACGGCTTCCACAGGCCGGAAATCAAGCCGCCAAAAGCGTTGCCCTTATTCACGCCGTCCTTATGGGAAACGACATTGTCGATATAGCCCGGATCATGGCGCCCAAAGGCGCTCGCAATAAAGGCGAACGTGTCGGTTACGGGCACGTTGACGCTACCGCGGACGCCATACCCGGCTCCCGAGCCGTTGTTCACCACATTGCCGTCTGCCTGGATGCGGCCTGAGAACGAGCTCGTCGACGGTTCTTTCAGGACGAATTTGACGAGCCCTCCCATGCTGCTTGCGCCGTAGAGAGTGCCTTGAGGGCCCCGAAGGACCTCCACCCGTTCAAGATTGCTCGGATCGATATCCGGCACGACGTTGCCCAGATAGCTGATGGAGGAGCCCACCGGCACATCGTCAATTGTAATACCAACCGTAGGGTTGCCGTTGAAACCCGCTGTAATGCCTCGAATAGCGACTTCCTGCTGCCCGCCTGAGCTTGGCGCGGGCGATATTTGAAGGCCAGGGACGCTAGCCGCATAATCGCGTATCAAGAGCTGATTGTTGCTGGTCAGGGTTGCGGCGGTCAGCACCGATACCGGCACCGGCACGTCCTGCAACCGCTGCTCGCGCTTCTGGGCCGTTACCACGATTTCTGAAGTCGAAGCACTCTCCTCGGTATCCGCTGCGAAGAGAGGAGAGAAATAGAACGGCCCAAGAAGGAGCGTTGATCCCAAAAGGCCACTGAGCAGGCGTGACTTCCCATTTCGTCTGGATCCGACCAACATATTCTACCCCCTTTTTGCTGTTGCTGCGGAGTGCCGACACGCCAAGATTTTTCAGCACCGCGTCTGATTTATGACGCAAAGATGATAGCAATGAAGCGGCCGCAAAAGTTGCGAAGTGTGCCCAAATGTTGCCCCAGACGCACCAGCACGTCGACGCAAGCGCCTACGCTCGCGCTTGGGTGTGACATAAATCCGCATCAGGCAGGCGCAGTTGTGACCTATAACAGCGGGCGCTTGCTCACAATCTGGGCAATAGGGCTGGTCAGATTGGCGCACCCGAACTGCTCGCAGCGTGTGACGGATGTCGGCGAGCTTTCAAAGTTTCCATGCGCTAATCGAAATCGCAAATCAAAAGATGAAGAAATGAGATCTGATAATTCGAAGTCGACATACATAACTGACTCCATCAGTGTCGCCGACCTGTTCACGATAGGCATAGGTCCATCGAGTTCGCACACGGTCGGCCCGATGCGGATTGCCCGCGCCTTCACCGAGAAGCTGGCGATGTGCGGCGGAAGTCCGACCGCGATCAAGGTCGAGCTGTTCGGCAGCCTCGCGCTAACCGGCGAGGGCCATGCGACCGACCACGCGATCCTGCTCGGCCTGGCTGGCGAGCAGCCGGAGACGGTTGACCCCGCGGCGATCGGTGCGCTGGTCGATCACATTCGTTCGAGCAAGCGAATCGAGACGCTCGCCGGGCCCGTGCCGTTCGACGAGAAGGCCGACCTGATCTTCCGCAAGGGAGAGTTTCTCGAAGGCCATTCGAACGCGGTGCGGTTGCATGCTGTAATGGCAGATGGTTCGAGCGTAGAACGCGAATATCATTCGATCGGTGGCGGCGCCATCGTCGCGATCGGCGAGCCGGCAGGCCAGGGCGGCCACAATATCGTCCTGCCCTATCCCTTCTCCTCGGCGACCGAGATGCTGGCGCAGGGCGAGGAGACCGGGCTCTCGATCGGCGAGATAGTGCTGCGCAACGAAACGGCTTGGCGCCCTCGCGCGGAGACCGCGGCGCTGCTCGATCAGATCGCGGTGGCGATGATGGGCTCAATCGAACGCGGCATACGCGAGGAGGGGCTGCTGCCCGGCGGTCTCAAGGTCAAGCGACGCGCCAAGGCGATCCATGCGCGGCTTCGCGCCCAGCGGCCCGAGCAGCAATATGCCCGCGTCTTCGAATGGGTCAGCCTGTTCGCACTGGCGGTAAACGAGGAGAATGCCGCTGGCGGACGGGTTGTCACCGCGCCGACCAACGGCGCCGCCGGCGTGATCCCCGCGGTGATCCGCTATTATCGCGATTTCGTGCCGGGGGCCGATGCCGAGGGCATCCGCCAGTTCCTGCTCACCGCCTCGGCGATCGGCTTCCTCTACAAGAAGCGGGCTTCGATCTCGGCTGCTGAAATGGGCTGCCAGGGCGAGGTGGGCGTCGCCTGCTCGATGGCGGCGGCAGGCCTAGCGGCAGCGCTAGGCGGCACCAACGCCCAGATCGAGAACGCCGCCGAGATCGGCATGGAGCACAATCTCGGCCTCACCTGCGATCCGATCGGCGGCCTCGTC